>Ga0209709_10000933_pt1 | contig 27518 bp, 25 predicted proteins | sample ArcticOcean_MG_C_2_FD_187435 | JGI IMG/M metagenome (GOLD analysis project Ga0209709, IMG submission 187435) | Marine microbial communities from western Arctic Ocean - ArcticOcean_MG_CB4_136 (SPAdes) (version 2) | ecosystem: Environmental > Aquatic > Marine > Oceanic | place: Arctic Ocean...
CGTCTATCTCCTTTATGTGTAAATTTACTTTCTACTATTACAAAATAATCAATATATTTACTTAAAGTATTAAGCCTTACATCTAAGACAATCTCTTCATCAAAATACATGAAACAATCAAAAATTTTCATATTTATATTTAAATTAATTTAATACTATATTAATACTTAATAATGAAAAAAAAATTAATAAATATTTTTTATTGTATTTTTGCGTTAATTTTCCTTTCTTTTCAAAATATAAAAGCTGACGATCTATTTGACGAAGGAAAAAAAATTTTTTTAGGAGGTGGTAATTGTGCAACTTGTCATACACTTCAAGATGCAAATTCTAATGGAAACATTGGTCCAAATTTAAATGAAATAAGGCCAGATATTGCAAGAGTACTTTCTGCAGTTACAAATGGGATAGGAGTTATGCCAGCCTACGAAGGTCAATTATCCACAGAAGAAATTAAAGCTGTAGCAAATTATGTTGCCAAAAGTACTAATTAATTATTTCTTTTAGACGAAAACTTGCAATTTTTTTTACCTGTTTTTTTGCCTCTTCAAACTCTAAATTAATTTTATTTTTAATTCTTTTTCTAAAATTAATTAAAATCTCATTTTTATTTTTTCCCTTAACAGCAATTATAAAAGGAAAACCAAACTTTTTTATATATTCAGTATTTAAATTTTGAAATTCATTAAATTCTTTATTATTACACTGATTTAAATTGGCATTATCCTGTTCTTTTTGAGAATCTTCTGTTAATTTTTTTTCAACAGCTAATTTAGGATGAGCATTAAAAATCTTTAAACACTCCTCTTTTGAACTATTTTCATAAATTTCAATTATTGTAGACAATAATTCTTGCGAGTTTTCATAGGGTTTCATATTAAAGGCTTTATCAGCAATCCAATATGTTTTTTCAAAAACATTTCCAAAAATGTCAATAAAATCATTCTTTGAGAGTTGATTTATTTCATTTATTGAGCTGATAGTTTTCATATTAAATTATTTTATTATTGTATAATATAGTTATCTTATGACAAAATTAACAACTCATGTTTTAGATATTTATTCTGGAAAACCAGGCAAAGGGATTAAAGTTGATCTTTATTATTATAAAAATAATGATGAAAAAAGTAAAATTAACAGCATTATATTAAATAATGATGGAAGGTCTGACCAAGCTTTAATTGACGGAGTAAATTTTAAAGAAGGCAAATATGAACTTGTTTTCTTTGTCGGTGATTATTTTAAAAAAATTACTGATATTTCAAAGATACCTTTTTTAGATGATGTTGTTATAAAGTTTGGAATATCCAATATTAAAGAACATTATCATGTGCCTTTGCTGGTCTCACCTTGGAGTTACTCCACTTATAGAGGAAGTTAAATGACTTCTAACACTATCAAGTTTATTTTTGAAAATAAAATTCATGAAATAAAAAATCCTGACTCCAATGAAACTATTTTAAATTATATTCGACTAAAATTAAAAAAAACTGGAACCAAAGAAGGTTGTGCTGAAGGTGGTTGTGGAGCTTGTACAGTCGTAATAGGGGAATTAAAAAAAAAAAATATAGTTTATAAAGCAATTAATTCATGCATTGCCTTTTCTACAAGTCTTGAAGGCAAACAGCTGCTGGTAGTTGAAGATTTAATGTTAAAAAATGGTTCTTTGCACCCAGTACAAAGTGCAATGGTTAACTATCATGGTTCTCAATGTGGTTTTTGTACTCCTGGATTTATAATGTCTTTATTTGCAATGTATAAAAATAATTCTTCTTATGATGAAAAAATTATTGAGGAATCAATTTCGGGAAATTTATGCCGTTGTACAGGGTATAGACCAATTATTGATGCAGCGAAAAGTTTGAATAATAGCAAATCAGATCAATTTTCAAAAAATAAAAAAACAACCTTGGCTCTCTTAAAAAAAATACGACCAAAAAGTATTTCCATAAATAGTAAAAATAAAAAATATTTTGCACCAAGAACGATTAATGAATTAAAAAAAATTATTAAAAAATATCCTAACTTATCTTTTTTGAGCGGATGTACAGACATGTCATTAATTGTTACTAAACAAAAAAAAAATATAGAAAATATTATTTATTTAAATTCAATTGATGAGCTTGATTATATTAAGGAAGGTAATAAATTTATTGAGGTAGGTGCAACAACACCATTAAGAAAATTTGAATTATTTATAAAAAAATATTATTCAGATTTTAATATAATACTTAAAAGATATGGTTCAGTTCAAATAAGAAATGTTGCCACAATGGCAGGCAACATAGCAACTGCATCACCAATAGGCGATTCTTTACCACTATTGTTGTCACTTGATGCAAGCATTGTTATAGAAAGTTTTAATAAAAAAACTATTTTACCATTAAAAGATTTTTTTATTGGTTATCGTAAAACCAAGTTAAAAAGAGGACAATTTATCAGCTCAATAAAAATTCCAATATTTAAAAAAAATATTTTTAAAGCTTATAAAGTATCAAAAAGAATAGATGATGATATTTCTTCAGTTTGTGCTTCATTTAATTTAGAAATAGTTAATAAAAAAATTAAAAATATTAAGATAGCGTATGGTGGTATGGCTCCTATACCTAAAAGAGCAATTCATTGTGAAAAAATACTTTTAAATTCAGATTTATCAGAAGAAGTAATTTTAAATGCTCAAATGAGCTTAGAAAAAGATTTTCAACCAATTGACGATATGAGAGCGAGTAAAAATTATCGTATGGAAATTGCAAAAAATTTATTAATTAAATGCTTTTCTGAAATTAAAAATAATAAATTAATTAGACTTAATTATTAAATGAAAATTTTTTCTTTTATTGATGAGAAAAGACCACATGATAGTGCCAGAAAACATGTGACTGGACTTGCAGATTATACAGATGATATCAATGAACCAAATGGAACCTTACATGGGGCAATTGGATGGAGCAGAGAAGCTCATGCTTTAATTAAAAAAATGGATCTAAGTGAAGTATGGGAAAGTGAAGGTGTAATCACGGTTGTTACTAATGATGATATTCCAGGAAGGAATGATGTTGGACCAGTTTTTAATGGTGATCCAATATTTCCTACTAAAAAAGTGGAATTTTATGGTCAACCTTTATTCGCTGTTGCAGCAAGATCTACTGATTTGGCAAGAAAAGCTGTTTTAAAAGCTAAAATTATTTACAAAATTTTAAAACCTGTGGTTACTATAAAAGAAGCTTTAAAGAAAAAAACTTTCGTATTAAAAGGTAAAAAAATACAAAGAGGCAATCCTAAAAATGCCATTCTTAAATCTAAAAATTATTTAAAGGGTAATTTTACAACAGGTAGTCAGGAGCATTTCTATCTAGAGGGACAAGTTGCATTTGTAATACCTAAAGAAGATAAAGATTTATTAGTATACAGCTCCACACAACACCCTTCTGAAACTCAGCAAATTATTTCTAAAATGCTTAATCAAAAAAGTAATAGTGTAACAGTTTTAGTAAGAAGGATAGGGGGAGGATTTGGAGGTAAAGAAACAAATTTTTTAACCTCTAGTATTTGCGCACTACTTGCAAGCACGACAAACAAACCAGTAAAACTTAGATTAGATAGGGATGATGATATTATAATAACTGGAAAACGACATGATTTTTACTCAGAGTACGAAGTTGGCTTTAATGATGTAGGTGTTATAGAAGGTTTAAAAATTAAACTAGCATCAAGGTGTGGAATGTCACCAGATTTATCAGGTGCTATTAACGAAAGAGCCCTACTGCACATAGATAACGCATACTACCTTGCAAATATTCAAGTACAAAACTACCTTTGTAAAACTAATACCGTTTCTTCTACAGCCTTTAGAGGATTTGGAGGAAATCAAGGTATGATGGCTATTGAAAATATAATAGACAATATTTCGAGACATTTAAAAAAAGACCCTGCAGACGTTAGAAAAAATAATTTTTATCAAAAAAATAATAAGAATATTACCCATTATGGAATGAAGATTGAAGATAATGTAATTCAAGAAATTTTTAATAAACTAATAAAAAAATCAAATTATAAAAAAAGGTATTCAAAAATTAAAAAATTTAACTTAAATAATAAATATTTAAAAAAAGGAATTGCTATTACACCGGTTAAATTTGGTATTTCATTTACCACTATCCACCTTAATCAGGCAGGCGCTCTAGTACACGTCTATACAGATGGTAGCGTTCACTTAAATCATGGCGGAATTGAAATGGGACAAGGAACTAATACAAAAATAGCTCAATTAGTGGCTAATGAGTTTGGTTTGCCTTTTGAAAAAATAAAAATTTCTTCAACAAATACATCAAAAGTTCCAAATACTTCTGCAAGTGCAGCGTCATCTACAACAGATTTAAATGGTGCGGCAGCACTTAACGCTGTTTCAAAAATTAAAAAAAATTTAGAAAAATTTATTAAGAAAAAATATAATATCAAAAACATTAAAAATATAGTTTATGAAAAAGGATTAATTAAATTTAATAAAAAATCATTTAAATTTAATTACCTGATTAAAGAAGCTTACTTAAATAGAATTTCACTATCTTCTTCTGGTTTTTATTCAACGCCAAAAATTAACTTTAATAAAAAAACATTTTCAGGAAGGCCTTTTTTATATTTTTGTTATGGTGCGTCAGTAACTGAAGTTACCATTGATACACTAACAGGTGAAAATATAATAGATCAGGTTGATATTTTGCAGGATGCTGGAAAAGCTATTAATCCAGCATTAGAATTAGGTCAAATTGAAGGAGGTTTTATTCAGGGACAAGGCTGGCTAACTATGGAAGAAGTAAATTGGAAACCTAATGGTCAAATTACCACTATCTCACCATCAACTTACAAAATACCAGCAGCAAGTGATATTCCTAAAAAATTTAATGTAGAAATATTTAAACAAGGAAAAAATAAAGAGGATGTTGTTAATAAGTCTAAAACAACTGGAGAACCTCCTTTAATGCTGGCTATGAGCGTATTTTATGCAATTAAAGATGCAATTGCATCAGTTGGGAAATATAAAACGATACCAATTCTTGACGCCCCTGCGACACCAGAAAAAATTTTAATGAGTTTAAATGAATTAAAAAATAGAATTAACTATGGTAGTTAGTAAATAAAAATGAATACAAAAAATAATTTCATGCAGCGAGCTATAGAGCTTTCATTAAATAGTGCTAATAATAATGGTGGACCATTTGGATGTGTAATTACAAAAGAAAATAAAATTATTGCCGAAGGCTCAAATAAGGTTACTTTGTCGAATGATCCTACCGCACATGCTGAAGTAGTTGCAATTAGAGAGGCATGTAAAAAGTTAAAGACATTTATCCTTACAGGATGTGATTTATATACAAGTTGCGAGCCATGTCCCATGTGTTTGTCTGCAATATACTGGTCACATATAGATAATATATTTTATGCAAACACGAGAGACGATGCAAAAAATATAGACTTTGACGATTCTTTTATTTATTCAGAAATTTCTAAAAAAAATGAAGATAGAAAAATACCAATAAAACAAATATTAAGAGAAGAAGCCATAAAAGCTTTTGAGATTTGGACTCAAAAAACAGATAAGATTAAATACTAAATATGGATTTTTTACCCTACACACTAAAATGGTTCGAGATTATCCTAAGATGGGGACATGTTCTATTTGCAATTCTTTGGGTTGGTAACAGTTTTTTATTTAATTATTTAGACAATAAACTTAATAAAAGTATTTCAAGTAGCAGCATAGATGGAGAGGGTTACTTAATGCACTCAGGATATTTTTATAAATTAACAAGGTTAAAAAAATCCCCACCATTAAATTATCTTAAAAGTTTAGTAATTTTTAAATGGCAGAGTTACTTAACATTTGTAACAGGAATACTACTTTTATTTGTAATTTATTATTATAATTCTGGAGTTTTAATGGTTAATAAAAAAGTTTTAGAAATAACCCCAATTAATGCAATTTTAATTTCAATTTTATCTTTATTTTTTTCTTGGTTTATCTATGATTTTATATGTAAATCTTCAATTATTAAAAACAATATACTTTTTATATTTGTTTCTTTTTCCTTATTATTACTAACATCATTTGGTTTAACTAAAATATTTAGTCCTAAATTTGCATTTTTAAGTGTGGGACTAATATTGGGAACAAATATGTTTGGTAATGTTTTTACAGTAATCATTCCAAATCAAATGAATATAATTAAAAGTAGTTTAAAAAATCAAAAATTTGATAGCAGTTTATCTTTGACATCTAAACAAAGATCAATACACAATAATTACTCTACTTTTTTAGTTTTATTTATTATGCTTTCAGGCCACTATAGTTTTTTAGTTTATCACAAGTATAATTGGTTAATTTTATGTTCGGTTGCAATAATATCAGCCACTGCTCGACATTATTTTAATTTGAGAGGTAGAAAGATAATTAACAATTTTGTATTAATCATTTCTATTTTAGCGTTAATATTTTTAGCGTTTTTAATTTTTGTTTTTAAACCATAACAAGGACAGCAAATTATTATGAGTGAAAAGTTAATTATTAGTTGGGACGATTATAATAATACCGTTGAGAGGTTGGCTATTCAAATTTACGATAGTGGCTATAAACCAAATTTATTAGTTGGTATAATGCGTGGTGGCGCACCAATGATTGATGTTTTAAGTAGAGTTTTTAAATTAAAATGTGCTTATTTAGCAGTTGAATCCTATAGTGGTAAAGGCGTTGAGGACGAGCAAGGAGAAATAGTATTTTCTAGAGAAATGAGTTCTATAGCTAAGAATATGGGTGGTAATATTTTACTATGTGATGATCTTTCAGATACAGGAATTACTTTAAATAAAAGTGTTGATTGGCTAAAAAAATATGAGCCCATAAAAGGTAAAATTAATGACATTAAAACAGCAACATTATGGAAAAAACAAAAATCAACTTTTGACCCAGACTATTGTGCCGTAAAATTAGAAAATAATCCTTGGATTGTACAACCTTTTGAAATGTATGAAGAAATAAGGATTGAAGATATAAGAAAAAAACACCAGAAATAAAAAGGGCGATCCGAAGACCGCCCTGGATAAAACATTTTAATTTCTTAAGCTACATAAAAACTAATCAAGCTTAATACTGCTATAACCCAAATAGCTGGGTTAGTACTACCAAATTTTCCAGTGAAAATTTTAATAGCCGCATAAGAAATGAAAGCAAGTGCTATACCATTCGAAATCGAATAAGTAAAAGGCATTGCAATCATTGCAAGTACAGCAGGTCCTGCTTCTGCAGCATCATCCCATTCTATATCTGTTATATTACGAACAAATAAAGTTGATATGTAAATTAATGCAGCTGCATCAATTTCTTTTGGTAGTGATGTTGCTAATGGACTAAAGAACAAACACAATAAGAATAATAAACCTATTACAAGTGAGGTCATTCCTGTTCTTCCACCAGCTTTTACACCAGCAGCACTTTCAACATAAGTTGTAACCGTTGAAGTACCCATCATTGCACCTGCAACAGTAGATACACTGTCTGATAACATAGCCTTATCAATGTCTTTAATTTTACCATCACTTCCAATTTTTCCAGATACATTCGCAACACTTGTAAGTGTTCCGGCAGTGTCAAAAAAATCTATAAAGAAAAGTGTAAAGATTACAGTAACCATTGAAGCACTAAGAGCAGCACCTAGATCAAAAGCAAATAAGTGAGTCATAGGCGGTGGTGAAGAAACAACACCATTGAAATTAGCCCAACCACCAAGCCATGCAATTATACTAAAAGCAACAATACCAATAATAATGTTACCTTTAATTTTCATTTTTTCCATTACAATCATTGAAATGAAAGCAGCAGCACCTAATAAAGTTAGAGGATTGCTTAGATCACCAAGCTGTACAAGTACAACAGGATTGTCAGAAGTAAGTCCCATTAATTGAAACCCGATTATTGCTAAGAATAATCCGATACCTGCACCAATTCCAAGTTTTAAACTTTTTGGAATAGAGTTTATAAGCCACGCTCTAAGTGGTGTAAGTGAAATAATTAAGAACACTACACCCGCAACTAATACAGCACCAAGCGCTTCTGCTGGTGTATAATTCATTCCCAAACAAACTCCGTAGGCTATGAAGGCATTTATACCCATTCCTGGTGCTAAGCCTACTGGCCATGTTTTAGCGTAGAAAGCTGCTATAAAACATGCCAAAGCAGCTGCCAAAGCGGTAGCTGTGAAGACTCCACCAAAATCAAAACCACCATCAGCAAGTATTACAGGGTTTAAAAACATTATATATGCCATCGTTAAAAACGTTGAGACGCCGGCTATAACTTCTGTTTTAAAATCCGTCTTATGTTTTTTGTAATCAAAGTATTTATCTAACATTTGATCTCCTTTAAGTTAAGTTAAGAAGAGCCTATTTGATTCTTTCAATAAAATCACTTTGATATTAATAAAATAAACACTTTTGAGTTTAATTTGTAAGATTAATACAACCTAAAAGTTAATATTAGTGATTTAAATAAAATGATAACATTATAACTAGTGAAAAATATATTTCTTATTAAGTTAGTTTTTTTATTAATTTTTCTATCTAGCTGTCAAACTATTAAACAAAAGACAGACGCAATAGTTGAAAAAGAAAATAATAAATTAAGCAAATATATTGGCAAAACTTCAAATAATTTACAGATGGATTTAGGAAAACCAGATGAAGACTTTAAAAATGAAAAAGGTAATTTGGAATTAGTTTATAATACAAAAAAATATGGAATTTCTTGCGAAAGGAGATTTGAAATTAACCCTAATTCTATTGTAATCGGTTTTGTATCTAACGGATGTTTTTAGATTTTTTATACTAGCAAGAGTTGTTTTTGAAATTTAATTTAACTAAAAACTAATATATTCAACATTTTTTAGGTAAATTTTTACTATATTTATTTATAGATATTTAATAGCGTTATCTTAGTTATATTTTTTAAACTACATTAAAGGAGAAGCTAATGGCTGCAAAATCAAGAAGTAATAAAAAACTCCCATTAAACCAGTCTATACCTTTGGGAATTCAACATGTTCTAGCAATGTTTGCCGGCAACATTACAGTACCCATTATTATTGCGGGTGTTTTTGGACAAACACCAGAAGAAAAAATTTTTTTAATCCAGATGGCATTATTTGTCGCGGGTGTTGCAACTATTATTCAAACTGTTGGGTACAAAGATATTGGCTCAAGACTTCCAATCATTCAAGGAACAAGTTTTGCATTTATTCCAATTATGATTCCATTTAAAGCCGCTGGCCTTGGAGCTGTTTTTACGGCAGCTTTTATAGGTGGAATATTTCAAATCTTTATTGGAAAGATATTAAAACCTATAAGACATCTTTTCCCACCATTGGTTACAGGAATTGTTGTTTTGATGATAGGTGTAAGTTTGCTTAAAGTTGGTTTTATGTATGCTGGTGGTGGTGCTTGGTTAATGTATAATAAACCAGAAATTTTTGGAAACTCAAATCATTTAGTAATTGCTGGAACTGTTTTAATAGTCTCTTTGATTTTAAACATAAAAGGTAAAGGCATGATTTCTTCAGCATCTATATTGTTAGGTATGGTCGCTGGATATATTGTGGCTATGACTTTTGGTATGGTTAATTATAGCAAGATAGCTGATGCAGGATGGTTTGCTTTTCCTATGCCTCTTCAGTATGGAATTGACTTTGTACCTGGAGCAATCATACTTATGTTGTTTATGTCAATAGTAACTACTATCGAAACTATTGGAGACATAAGTGCTACTACTATGGGCGGTGACAATAGAGAAGCAACTAACAAAGAATTATCAGGTGGTATAATGGCGGATGGCGTTGGTACAGCCTTTGGTGCTTTGTTTAATGCTATGCCAAATACTTCTTATTCTCAAAATGCGGGACTTGTAGCATTTACTGGAGTGACTAGTAGGCATGTTGGAACTATAGCTGGTATTATTTTAGTTCTAATGGGTTTATTCCCAAAACTTGGCGGAGTAATTGCAGCTATGCCAGAATCCGTCATTGGTGGAGCAGCCATTATTATGTTCGGGTTAATTGCTTCTGCTGGAATTAAATTAATTTCAAGATCAGAAATGAATCAAACAAACTTATTAATCTTAGGACTGTCACTATCGTTTGGTATAGGGATGTCTTTATTGCCTCAGTTTGTTGCTCACATTCCTGATTTTGGAATAAGCTTTAAACTATTACTAACTACAGGATTAATACCTGCCGGAATATTAGCATTTGTACTTAATGCAACATTAACAAAGAAAAAAAAATAAAGAAATTTAGAAACTTGTGGGGGACGCAGTTCCCCACAAAAAAGATTAAATTTTTTTTGTAATTTTTAGTGCAAACGCATAATCTAAGGCAATCTCTTCAATAGCGCCGTCTCTACCTGATTTACCACCATGACCTGCATTCATTTCAGTTTTTAAAAGCAATAAGTTTTTATCCGTTTTATATTCTCTAAGTTTTGCAGTAAATTTTGCAGGCTCATCAAACAAAACTCTATTATCACTTAAACTAGTTGTTATTAACATATGGGGATAATCCATTTTTTTAATATTATTATAAGGAGCGTAAGAATAAATATAATTAAAGTGTTCTTCTATATCTTTTGCATTACCAAACTCATCAAATTCACCAACAGTTAAAGGTAAGGAGTGATCTAAGTTTGTTGTTAAAGAGTCCACAAATGGAACAGCCATTATTATACCTAAAAATAAATCAGGCTCTTGATTTACAGCCGCTCCCATAAGAAGACCTCCAGCAGAACCACCCATTCCTATAATTTTATTTTTTGATGTATACTTTTTTTGAATCAAATATTTTGCTGAAGCAATGTAGTCCTCAAATGTATTTTTTTTATTAAGTAATTTTCCTTCTTTCCACCACTTCATGCCCCGCTCCATTCCACCTCTAATGTGTGCAGTAACCCATATAATATCTCTATCTATTAAACTTAACCTTGTAGTAGAAAAACTTGGACTCATTGAGCTTCCGTAAGATCCATAACCATAAAGCAATAAATTTGCTGACCCATCTAACTTAGTATTTTTATGTCTTGTTATAGTTAGAGGTACCATTCTTCCATCATGAGACGTGCAATCAACTCTTTCAACAATATAATCCTCAGGATTATGACCAGAGGGAATTTCCTGTTCTTTTACTAATTTTTTTTCTTTAGTACTTAAATTGTAAGAATAAATTCTAGATTGAGTTTTAGGGGATGAATAACCTAAATAAATTTTATCTGTATTTTTATCTCTTTGAATTAAAGATACACCTGGAACATAAACTTTTTCATCTGAAAAAACTAATTCTTCTTCTAATCCCGTTTTAATATTTTTTACAAATAACTTATCTAAAGCATCAGAAGTTTCAGATCTTATGATCCAATTTTTTAAAAACGTACATCCACCAATTAAAACTTCATCTTTAGCAGGTATAAAAACTTTCCAATTAGCGTTTTGTAAAGTTTCTGATATATCTATTTTAAAATCTACAGCATTTTCATTGGTATGATTATAGAATTTTCCACCCCAAGAATTAACCGAATATAATATTCCCCTTTCTCTTTTTCGAATTATTTTAGGTTTCGGTGACACTTCATCTATATCAAAGTAGTATTGCTCAGAGGTGCTATGATCAGAAGTTGTTATGAAAAAATATCTCTCATCTGAACTTAAGCCAATGTTAACCGTAAAAGCTTCGCTTTTTTCCTCAAAAATTAATTCATCTTCTTTAGTCTTCGTTCCTAATTTGTGTCTAAAAATTTTTCGCGGTCTATGATTTTGATCTAATTTTGAATAAAATATATATTTATCATCTAAGCTGAAAGTTATTCCGCCAGAAGTATCTTCTATTTTACTGGTAATTAATTTATTAGAATTTATATCTCTTATAAAAATAGTATAATATTCAGAACCTTTAAGATCTAAAGAAAATCCCAAATATTTATCATTAAAACTTACCTCTAAGTCTCCAACACCAAAATATTCTGTATTTAATTTTTCTTTCTCTTTATCACCATTCCAAATTTCCTCAGTATCACTTGTTCCAATTTTTTTTCTAAGTTTAATTGAATAATTTCCTTTAGTAGTTGTTTTCGACCAATATTCATATTCATAATCTTTAAAAGGCAATGATTCATCATCGAGTTTTATTCTTCCTTTGATTTCATCAAATAGGGTATTTTGAATTTTTTTGGTGTTGTCTAAATGAAAATTTGTATATGAATTTTCTTCTTCAAGATATTTTTTGACTTCCGGATTTAGATTTTTGGCGTCTTTTAAAACATCCAAGATATTTTCTTGATGAATCCAGCTATAATTATCCTCCCATGCAACACCATGACACTTTTTTATTTCTAGTTTTTTCTTTAGTTGTGGTATTTTCATGAGAACAAATTAAATATATGAATATACTTATTTATTCACTAATTATTTCAATCATCATTTACCTGTTTTTAAGATTTATTGCCAATGTTTCAGTCAAAAAACTTACCAAGGGGACAAGGTTATCTATTTTCATTATATCTATCTTTTTAGCTCTACTGCTTGCTATTGGAGGAAGATTTTTAATATCACTCCCTTTGGTCATGATAAGTTTAGCTATAATTAAATTAAAAGGTTTATCGTTATTTCAATTAATAGCGTTATTTAGATTGATTCAAACATTAAGAAGCTCAGGAAGATTTTCTTTTAATCTAAATAAAAATATTAAAAATTCATCTATAATTTCTTTAGAAGAAGCTTATAAAATTTTAAATTTAGATATAAATAAAAAAAATTCTAAAGAAGAAGTTAATAAGGCATACATAAAGATTCAAAAAAGAATACATCCGGACATTTCTCCAGAAACAGCAAGGTTGTCGACAATAGTAAATGAAGCTAAAGAAATTATTCTAAAAAATATTTCTTAGTTTAAAATATCATTTAATTTTTCAAAAATTTTGTTAGGATTTATCTTATTGCCACCTAGTGTATCGTGCGTTACAGAGTTTTCACCATCGGGAATAATAGGGTACATTCTTGGACTGTAACTACCATACAATAAAGGTGTATCTGACATTAATACAATTGTTTTAATTCCTAAAGCTGCAGACAAATGACTAAAGCTAGAGTCGTTACAAATTGATATTTTGCAATTCTTAATAATTGGCATTATTTCTTTCAAACTTAAATTGTCTAATGGAACGCATTTTTCTTTAAAATTAGTTCTTAATATGTCATTTAAAATTTTTTGTTCTTCTTCTGAAGTTCCAGTTGCTAAAAAAAATTTACATTCATAATTTTTTGAAATTAACTTCATAAAGCTAATAAATATGTGGGAAGGAATTCTTTTTGTTGGACCAGAGCCTCCAATCCCTAATAAAATATTAAAATGATTATTATCAACTTTGTATTTAATTTTAGCTTCATTTATTAATTTTTCATCAATTAAAATTTTAGAATTACTTTCAATATCAAGGTTAATTTCTTTTTTAAGGAAATTTTTTGCAGCATTAATTATATGTTGGTCTTTTTTTTCAAATAATGGGTATTGATAAATATCTTTTATGCCAGCAATCTTTGCAATTAAATTAAATCTAAAAGATGAATTAAAAATAAAAATTTTATCAAAATTATATTTTTTAAGATCATTTATTAAATTAAAAAATCCAGTAATCCCATCGTGTTGACCATTCCTATTTTTGTTATCCCTGTCTAAAATAATTATTTTATTTATTTTTTTATTATCTCCTAAAAATTGTATTCCTTTTGAATTTTCTTTCGCCAGGATACTCACGGGAACTTGAAATTTTTTTGCAATAGCCTCTATATATGGTAAAAAAATTACCATATCACCAATTCCCATTCTGTTTTGCACTACTAAAATCTTCATTTATTATTTTATAATTTGTACTAAACTTTATTTTTATATAGATTTTACTTATGAGCAAAATTAAAGGCATTTATGCGGCTTCAATGTCGATTTTAGATAATAATTTAAGCCTAAATATTGATAAAACCATAAAACACTCAGAAAAAATAATTGATCAAGGCTGTCACGGAGTTGCTATTTTTGGGAGTACAGGTCAATCCCAACTAATATCAGTGAGTGAAAAAATTAGTTTTTTAAACCAACTCTCAGAAAGTAAATATAAAAAAAAATATTTAATTGGAACAGGATTAAATTCACTAAGTGAAACTATAAATTTAATGAAAATTGCATCATCATTGAATTTTAATGACTTTTTAATTATGCCCCCTGCTTATTATAAGTATGGTGATAAGGAAGTGGTAGAATTTTATTCTAGGTTAATAGATTCAATACCTGAAAGTAGAATTATACTTTATAATTTTGAAAAATTATGTGGATATAAATTTAGTATTTCATGTGTTGAAGAATTAGTAAAAAAATTTCCAGAACAAATAGTTGGAGTTAAAGACAGCTCATATAATCTTTATGAGAATTTAAAAATAGAAAACTTTTCTGTATTACCTGGCTCTGAACTGAAATTATTAAAAGGATTAGAATTAGGATGTGAAGGAATTATTACTGCTACTTGCAATGTTACCGCATCACTATCTAGAAAAGTTTATGACGATTTTAAAGAAAACAAAAAACAGACAGCCGATGAATTATTAAAAAATGTTAGAAGTGTCTTTGATCAATTTAATTTAATATCTGGCTTACATTCATTTATGTCAGATGAAGATATTATTTACAAAAATCTACTGCCACCCTTAAGCCTTTTAAATGAAAAAGATAAAAAAAAATTAACAGATGATCTAAATAAATTAAAATTTTCTTTAGGGTCTTTAAGGGCAGCATAAAATGCAGTTAGCAAGTTTTTTAAATAAATTATTTATAAAAGATGGATTTATATTAATTGATGCAGAAGCAAAACAATACATCATAGGTTCACCAAAAAATAAGAACCCAATAAAGATTAAACTTCTAGATAAAAAACTTCATTATAAATTGCTATTTAGACCCGACCTATACTTTGGCGAAGCTTACTCTGATGGAACTATCATAGTTGAAAATGGATCTCTAACAGATTTTTTAGATCTTGCACTTATGAATATTGGTAGAAAAGAATTAAATTTTTTTAGCAAATTATTAAATAAATTTGGTGGAACATATAGATATTTAACAAATTTTAATTTTATAAAAAAATCAAAAATGAATGTTCTCCATCATTATGATCTTTCAGATGATTTATATGATTTATTTCTTGACCCAAAAAAACAATATTCATGTGCATATTTTAAGGATGTAAATGATAGTTTAGAAATAGCACAAAATAATAAAATTCAGCATATAATCAAAAAATTAAATATAAAACCAAATCAAAAAGTTCTTGATATCGGCTGTGGATGGGGCTCCCTAGCTATTGATATTGTTAAAAGCATAGAGTGTAAAATGACAGGAATAACTTTATCAGAGAATCAACTTAATTATTGTGTAAATAGAGCTAAAGAACTTAACTTAGAAAACCAAATAAACTTTAAACTTATGGACTATCGACAAATAAATGAAAAATTTGATAGAATTGTAAGTATTGGAATGTTTGAACACGTTGGGAGAAAGTTTTATAATAATTATTTTAAAAAAATAGAAAGATTATTATCTAAAGATGGCATTTCATTAATACACACAATAGGTTCAGTTAATCCACCAAGTGACCCACATCCATGGATAACAAAATATATTTTTCCAGGGGGATATACTCCTAGTTTAAGCGAGGTTATGGCTCCTATTGAAAAAGCTGGACTGATTGTGTCAGATATAGAGGTTTTAAAAATGCATTATTCACACACATTGAGGCATTGGAAGGAAAATTGTATAGAAAATAAAGAAAAGATAATTCAAATGTTTGATGAAAGATTTTTTAGGATGTGGGAATTTTACTTAACAAGCTGTGAAAGTGCTTTTAAGTGGGGTGACCAGGTTGTATATCAGCTTCAGTTAACCAAAAATTATACATCAACCCCGACTACAAGAGACTATATTTATAAATCATAACTTGATAAATCATAGGCTCTTTAAAGTATGAAAAAAATAAAAAAAAAATCAACTAAAAGTAAGCGGTCTAAAAGTAAGCGGTCTAAAAGTAAGCGGTCTAAAAGTAAGCAAATTAAAAGTAAAGTAATTAAAAATAAAGCTACTAAAAAAAAAACTACTAAAATTAAACGAACTAAAAAAAAAGTTACTAAAAGTAAAGTTATTAAAAGTAAGCAAAGTAAAAAAAAAGTTACTAAAAATAAAGCTTTTAAAAGTAAGCAAAGTAAAAAAAAAGTTACTAAAAATAAAGCTTTTAAAAGTAAACAAACTAAAAATAAATTAAATAAAAAAAACTTCAAATATATAGAAAAAAAAAAGGAAAGTTTAATTTCAAAAATAGTTAGATATCAAAATGTGATTAAACCAAAATTTAAAATTAGGATAAATTTTAGCTTAGAAAAACATATACAAGCATTTTTTGATAAAATTGCAAATACAATTTTAGAATATAGAATATTAAAAAAAGATGACCAAAGAAAAAGAAAGCTAGAAGAAATTGATAGAATAGAAAAAGAAAAAATTTTAATACAAAAGCAAAAACAACAAGAAGAAGCTTTAAATACAAAACTTAAAGAAAAAGCTTTAAAGGAAGAGGTCAAACTAGAAAAAGAAAGAACACGAGATATAAAATTATTCTTGCGTAAGGAACAAGCAATTATTCGAATAGAACAGTCTGAAAGGCAAAAGCAATTTTTAAAACAGTTGCAACTCGAAAAACAAATCGAAAAATTTAGAATTAGAGAAGTTAAAGAGTTAGAAAAACTAGAAAAGGTTTCATTAAAAGAAAAAAGAGAGGATTATGCTGGTTTACAAGGGAGAATAGAAAAATTAAAAGATAAATATAGAATTATAAGAGATCAAAAAATTAGAGAAAGAGTTGAAGCTTTAGGTGTTAAAATTCAAGGTGATGAAGATAGAGAAACATTACTCCAAAAAGAAAAAGAATATATAATAGCAAGACAGAAAATTGAGCTATCACTTGAAAGTTATTATAGAAGTGCTAGCAGTTTAGTTTTTCAACTTAATAAACGACACATAACAAGACATATGTCTATTTTTAGATGTATAGATAGAAGATTTGAAACTGGAGAAATTTTTATTAAATGGGATGAAGCAGAAGATGATGAGTGGTTACTTTTAATATATATAAAAAATAATTCTCCAGACGAGGGTATTGTGATTGAAGATAAGACAAATACAGAAAAAAATTTTTCACATGAATTTAAAGGAAATGAAATATTTAAAGCATCAGATCTAATGGTAGATTCACTTACACAACTTGTTGCAAAAAAAAGAGAAAAAAAAAATTGATTTAGATACTTTCTTCTTTAATTATTTTTTCTATTTGTATTATTAATTCTCCATTTTTAAATGATGGATAAAATTTTAATGTTTTTTTTAAACATTTAATAGCTTTTTCATACTCTTGAAGTTTAATAAATATTCTTGCTTTACCGGATAGAGCACCGAAATGTCTAGGCTCTAAAATCAAAACTTTTTCAATGTCTTCTAAGGATCTTGTTAAATCATTCATTAAAAATAAAAGAGTTGCTCTTTTATTCCAGCCTTCTGACCATTGAGGATCAGTATAAATTATATTATCAAAAATTTTTAGAGCATAAATAAAACTACCTTCGTACATTAGCTCAGTTCCAAGTTTTAATTTTTCTGTTAATTTAATATTTTTTGGGTGTACATGCCAAATAGCCCATATTTTTTTTTCTATAATTTGCGCTTCTTTATAATTATCTATTTTAATTAATTCATTAAAAAGTTGATTAAGTGTAGTTTTTTGAGATGATTGTGTTGGTAAAAAAAAGATAAATATTAAAAAAAAAAATATTATTAATTTATAACTTTTCATTCTTAAATTATAATTTAATTATTAAATAATCTCAATACAGAAAAATTTTATCTAGTAAGTTGGTTTTTATTTTTTAGATATAAAAAGTAGGCAATAATTTCATAAAAAAAATAAAATAAGTGAAAAATTATTGGAGTTTTAAAAAAAATATAGAGGAATTTATATTTAGGCATATTTTTCCAAACATATAAGAAAGCATGAGCACCATCTATTATTTTTTCTCCATCTTTAATATGCAACCTTCTAAGTAAAGTTTTACTATCTTTAAGTGTTTCCTTTTCTGCATTTTTATTATTAGTAATATCTACCCATTCTATAGTTTTAATATTTTGCCTTTTGTAAAGGTTAATTTCAGCCTTACAGACACTACAAGAGTTATTAAAATAGACTTTCATAAATTATTTTATATTAAATTAATAAAGATCCATTAGTTTGTATATGTGCTAATTACAACAATTGAAAAAAATAAAAATTACGATAAATAAAGAAAGAATATGACAGATTTTTTTAATAAAACTGATTTAAGTAGAAAAGATGCAGAGAGTATCATCTCTGAAACCCTAAATAAGTGTGATGATGGTGAACTTTACTTGGAAAATTCAAAGAGTGAATCCATTGTGTTGGATGATGATAAAATTAAAAGCTCTACTTATAGCTCGGATTTAGGTTACGGCTTAAGAGCTGTAACAGGTGAAGTTGTTGCATACTCTCATTCGAATGAAATTTCAAAAAATTCATTAAAACAATCAGCTGATAATTTAAGCTCAACCTTGAAATCAAAAAAAGGTATTTATAATCATGAAATACCCAAGACAAACAAAAAATTTTATAAAAATATAAACCCTATAGAAGAAAAGTCACTTCAATCAAAATTAGAACTCTTAAAAGAAGTTAATAATTATACAAGAGCAAAAGGTGGTATTGTTCAACAAGTAACTGCAAGTTTTTCTGGAGAACATAAATCTATAGAAATAATTAGATCAGGCGGTGAAGTATTAACAGATGTCAGACCTTTAATTCGTTTTAACGTTTCAGTGATGCTTGAAAAAAATGACAAAAAAGAAACAGGTGTATACGGAATTGGTGGGAGGCAGTCTTACGATGAATATCTTAAAGATGATAATTGGAAAAAAGTATGTGACGAAGCATTTAGAATTGCCTCAGTAAACTTAGAAAGTAAACCTGCTCCTGCTGGAGAAATGAAGGTAGTTTTAGGTCCAGGATGGCCTGCAATACTTATTCATGAAGCGATAGGTCATGGTTTAGAAGGAGATTTTAACAGAAAAAAAACCTCTGCATTTCATGATTTAATGGGTCAGAGAGTTGCAAGTGAAGGGGTTACAATTGTCGATGATGGAACTTTGCACAATAGAAGGGGAAGCTTAACAATTGATGATGAAGGAACCCCTACAGAAAAAACTGTCTTAATTGAAAACGGCATATTAAAAAATTTTATGCAAGATCGTTTGAATGCAAGATTAATGAATACTAGATCTACAGGAAGTGGCAGAAGAGAAAGCTACAAGCATGTAGTTCTACCTAGAATGAGAAATACAATGATGTTAAATGGAAAATATTCTCAAGAAGAAATGATTAAATCAGTTGTTAAAGGCATATTTGCAGTAAGTTTTGGAGGTGGTCAGGTAGATATTACCTCAGGAAAGTTTGTATTTAATTGCACGGAAGCTTATGAGATCATAAATGGTAAAATAGGTGCACCCATCAAAGGGGCAACATTAATAGGTGATGGTCCATCAATCTTAAAGGAAGTTTCATTAGTTGGAAATAATATGATGCTTGATCCGGGTATTGGAACTTGTGGAAAAGCAGGACAGGGTGTGCCAGTTGGAGTAGCTCAGCCCTCAATTTTGATTGATAAAATGACTGTAGGCGGAACTCAACTATAAATCATATGGTTAAAGATCAAGATTATTTAAAAAAAACAGCAACTTTTTGCATAGATTTAGCAAAAAAACTAGGTGCAACAGATGTAACAGCAGCAGTAGGGCACTCAATTTCTGAAACAGTTAATTTTAGAAATAGAAAACTAGATGAGTCTGATAGGTCAGATAGTTTAGGAGTTGGTTTAACAACATATATTGGTAAAAAGAAATCAAGTATTTCATCATCAAATCTAACAGAAGATAATATTAAAACTTTAATAGAGAGATGCATTGAAACAACAAAAATTACACCTGAAGATGAGTTTAATTCTTTACCAGATAAAGATTTACTGGCTACAAAAATTAATGATTTAAATTTATATGATGATGACCATATAGAGAATGAAGAAAAAATTGAATATTTAAAAGAAGTTGAAGAAGCTGCATTAGAAAAAAAAGAAATTATTAATACAGAAACTGGTTTTTCAGAGTCCAAATCAAATTTTATATTAGCAAGTAGTGATGGCTTTTTAAATGGGTATAAGTCTTCATCTTACTCAGCATCCTGTGTAGCTGTTGCTAAAAATGCTGATAATAAGATGGAAAGAGATTACGAATTTACAAGCACTTGTCACTTACAAGACATGCTTAGGCCAAATCAAATTGGATCATTGGCAGCTAAAAAAACAATTCAAAAATTAAACCCTCAAAAAATAGAAAGTGAAAAAATAAGTATTATTTTTGATAGAAGAATTTCAAAAGGAATGTTAAGTGTTTTAGCAAGTGCAATATCAGCCTCTGCTATAGCAAGAGGAACTTCGTTTTTAAAAGATAAAATAAATGAAGAAATATTTTCAACATCAATCAATATTTTTGACAAACCTGACATAGTTAAAGGATTAGGCTCTCAGTATTTTGATGATGAAGGGGTTAAAACCAGGGAATTAAAATTAGTAGATCAGGGTGTTTTAAAACATTACTTGGTTGATACTTATTATGGAAAAAAGTTGAATTTAAAATCAAATGGTAGAAGTGGTGGAACAAGTAATTTATATTTTGAAAAAGGATCCATCTCGTACAAAAATCTTTTAAAGTTAAATCAAAAAACATTATATGTTACTGAAACAATTGGTCATGGAAGTAATTTAGTTACTGGAGATTATTCTGTAGGAGCCACAGGGTTTATGGTGGAAAATGGAGTGTTTAAATATCCAGTTAGTGAAATTACTATAGCTGGAAATTTTAATGACATGTTTAAAAATATAACTTTAGCAGATGATCTCGAGTTTAAATATTCAACGAATGCTCCAACAATGTTAATAGAAGGCATGGTTGTTGCAGGTAAATAAAAAAATTTTATTTATAACTTTTCAATCTGTATTCCCACTCACCCATTCTTGAATATTTTACTTTAATAATTAAGCCAGTATCGTTATCAAGCCATATATCAAAATTTAACCTCTTATCATTTGGAAGATTTTGGTTTTTAGATTTAAGTTTAAAATGATCAGTTTCATAACTTTTTCCATAAAGCTTAATTTTTTCTTTTGCAACAAATGTTACAACTTGTTTTTTTATACTGCCTGATACTGGACTAATTTGAGATTCTGCTTGAAGCAATTTATGATTCCACCAATTTCCTATGATGTTGTCTATATTTGCTTCCCCTGAATAAGAAGAGCCTTTAATCATAAAATTATTATCTTCTGTATTTAATATAAGGTTTACAAATTTTTCTTTTTTATTTTGTTTAGTTTTTGAGTTAAAGGAAATCAGTTTATCATTATTATATTTTTCTTCACCATAACCTTCCACATCAAATATGGTAGTGCCCATTAATTTTATGGTGAATTTAATTTGATTTGTTACCTGAACTTCATTTCCTTTTGTTTTAAAAAAATAATAATTATATCCAATTAATTCATTATTTCGAAAAATCTCCATCTCAATTTTTTTTAAATTTTTATAATGAGAGATATGAGCATTTAAATTTGTAGAAATAAAAAGAAATAAGATAATATTTATAAAATTTTTTTTCATATTAAGATAAGAATAATAGACTTTCTTTTTTTGTGAAAGTGTATAATTAATAAAGTTATGTTTTTGTCTATAAAAAATGTTCCCAAAACATCATGGAGTTCAGATAAACCTTTAAATTTAAAACCAAAGATTTCAACTTTCTTTTTTTTGTGTTTTGGCTTAACTTTATTTGGGTTGGGCGAAGGACTATTAATAGTTTCCACTGCAGGAGCTTCACCTTGGAGTGTTCTTGCACAAGGTATTTACTTAAATGTTGGCTTTTCTATTGGAATGATAACTATACTTATAAGTATAGCAGTTTTAATTTTGTGGTTGCCACTAAATCAAAAACCTGGACTTGGAACAATTCTAAATGCTTTAATTATTGGTTTAATGATAGATATTTGTATTAAGTTTGTACCGACACCAGAAAATTATATTTCTCAATTATTTTTAGCACTCGCAGCTGTGCTTACAGTTGGATTGGGAGGTGGAATATATTTGGTTGCAAATTTAGGAGCAGGACCAAGAGATGGACTAATGATAGGTTTGCAGCAAAAAACAAACTTGCCAATTGCAGCTGTCAGAGCATTTCTTGAAGTTACAGTAATGTCTATTGGTTGGTATTTGGGAGGAACTGTAGGAATAGGAACTTTACTATTTGCTTTTGGAATTGGTCCAGCAGTTGCTTTAGGATTATATATTGTTGGAAAATTTTTTAATTAAAGTGGTGTTCCAGATTTCTCATTTTTTTTTCTATCAGTAGGATTAAGAATAGCCTTTCTTAATCTCAGAGATTTAGGGGTAATTTCTAAGGCCTCATCAGTGTTTAACATGCTTAATTGTTCTGCAATTGACATTTGTCTAACCGGAGTAAGAACCACATTTTCATCGGTACCTTGCGTTCTCATATTCGTTAATTGTTTCCCCTTCATAACATTAATAATCATATCACCAGCTTTTGGAGCCAATCCAACGATCATTCCTTCATAAACAGGATCATTATGAGTTACAAACATTTCACCTCTTGCCTGTAAGTTAAATATTGCAAATGCAACAGCTTTACCATTAGACATTGAAATTAAAGCACCATTTTTTCTTCCATCCATTTCACCTTCAAATTTTCCAAAACCATGAAAAATTCTATTAATTACACCAGTACCCTTTGTTAAAGTTAAAAATCTACTTGTGTAACCCATCAAGCCTCTTGTTGGGGCATGAAAGATTAATCTTTTTTTATCTTTTCCAGTATCTTTGAGGTCAAGTAGTTTACCCTTTCTTCTATTCATTGAATCAATTATTTTTGATGAAAATTCCTCATCTAAATCAACAGTGATTTCTTCAATAGGTTCTAGTTTGTTTCCACTTTCATCTTTTTGATATAAAACTTTTGGAGGGCTTACTGTCATCTCAAAACCTTCTCGTCTCATTTGTGTAAGCAATATTTCAAGCATTAATTCACCTCGTCCACTAATTACAAAAGCATCTACGTTATTATTTTGAGAAAAAGTAATTCCGACATTATTTTGTGCCTCAGTAAGTAATCTATCTCTAATTTGAGTACTTGTTAATTTTTTACCCTCAGTTCCTGCAAGGGGAGAACTATTAACACTTATTGTAATAGACATTGTAGGTGGATCTATTGGAGTTGCGTGAATAGGTTCAGTTACTTCTAGGTCACAAATAGTATCAGCTACATTAGCTTTTTCTAGACCAGCAATTATAACAATATCTCCAGCCTCACCAACATCAATCGGCACTTTTTTAGTTCCTTCATATCTAAAAATTTTAGTTAATCTACCTTCATCTACTTTTTCCCCCTTAAGGTTTATTGCCTTAATAGGTTGATTGGCTTTTGCAGTTCCTTGAGATATTTTTCCAACTAAGCTTCTACCTAAAAAACTATCTGCATATAATAGAGTAGATAACATTGCAAAAGGTTTGGTCTTATCAAGTTCAGCAGGCTTAACATGCTCAATAATTAAATCTAATAATGGATGTAGATTATCTCTTGGTCCATCAACTTCTTTGCTTGCCCATCCAGATCTTCCACTAGCATATAAAACTGGAAAATCTAATTGTTCTTCATTAGCATCTAAGCTTACAAATAAATCAAAAGTTTCGTCTAACACTTCATCAGCTCTTTGATCTGCTTTATCTAATTTATTAATTACAACGATTGGTTTTAAACCTTGTTTAAGAGCTTTAGCTAATACGAATTTAGTTTGAGGCATTACACCTTCTGCAGAATCAATAAGCAATAATGCTCCATCTGCCATACATAAAACACGCTCTACTTCTGCTGCAAAATCTCTATGACCAGGAGTATCTATAATATTAACTCTTGAGCCTTGCCAATCAATTGAAGCCGGTTTAGCTAAAATAGTAATTCCTCTTTCTTTTTCTAATTCTCCAGAATCCATTAATCTTTCATCAACAACTTCATTTTCTCTAAATGAACCACTTTGCTTCATTAGATTGTCAATCATGGTTGTCTTGCCATGGTCGACGTGAGCGATAATAGTGATGTTTCTAATATTATTAGGCATAATTTGAGGCTCTTATACATCAAATGACTTATTTGAAAACTTAAAAAAGCTATTCTTCAAAAAAAATCAGTTCTTGTGATTAGTTTAAAAACCTATAGATATCGCAGTATAAATTAGACGTATTAAAGGATTAAGAGCATATCTCCTTAAATTTTAAAAAATCTAAATATCTAAATGGAAAATTTTAAACTACTAAAAATAGAAGATTCGTTAAAGAATTCATTAGAAAAAATGAAATTTACAACACCAACACCGATTCAAGCTATGGCAATACCTGTTGCTTTAGAGGGAAAGGATGTTTTAGGAACAGCACAAACTGGAACTGGAAAGACCTTAGCATTCAGTATTCCTTTAGTTAATAAATTAATATTAGATAAAAATGCATTTGCATTAGTTATGTGTCCTACCAGAGAACTTGCAACTCAAGTAATGGCAGCAATTAAAAGTATCATTAGCGATAAAATTAACATTAAAACCGCATTGCTTATTGGTGGAGAGGCAATGCAAAAACAACTTAGACAACTAGGCAATAGATCTAGAATAATTGTTGGAACGCCTGGAAGAATTAATGACCATTTAAAAAGAAAAAGTTTAAATTTATCAGCCACAAAATATTTAGTATTAGATGAAACTGATAGAATGCTGGATATGGGTTTTACACCGCAAATAGAGATGATTTTAAAGTTTGTTCCAAAAGATCATCAAACTTTATTATTTTCTGCAACATTGCCACAAAATATTGTCAGAATTTCTGAAAGATATTTAAACAAGCCTCAAAGAATTTCTACAGGCTCAACGTCAACTCCTATTGCAAAAATTAAACAAGAAACTCTTCAAGTTTTTAAAGAAAATAAATATGATGAATTGGTAGACCAATTTATCGCTAGAAAAGGATCAATTTTAGTTTTTGTTAAAACTAAAAGAGGTGCTGACAAAATGGTTAAACGTCTTAAGGAGGAAGGGCATTCAGCCGATGCCATTCATGGAGATCTTCGTCAGAGTAAGAGAGATCGTGTAATCACCTCATTTAGAAAAGGCCTTAAGAGAATATTAATTGCAACTGATGTTGCTGCAAGAGGGTTAGATATTCCATTAATTCAACATGTAATAAATTATGATCTTCCACAAGTACCAGAAGATTATGTTCACAGAATTGGAAGAACTGCTAGAGCTGGAACAGAAGGTTCTGCTTTAACTTTTCTTACACCAGATGATAGGTCAATGTGGAATTCAATTAGCAAATTAATTGATCCAAATTTTAAACCTGCCCCAGGAGGATCAAGAGGAAATTCCAAAGGAACCAAAAGAGGAAAAGCTCCATACAATAAAAAAAGAAAATTCAGAAATGAAAAAAGAACTAGCTTTGGAGATAAATCAAAACCATCAAGTTATGGAAGATCAAATTCATCATCAAGAGATGGAGAGAAAAAAAGTTTTGGATTTAAAGGAAAGTCTAGCTTTGGAGATAAATCAAAACCATCAAGTTATGGAAGATCAAATTCATCATCAAGAGATGGAGAGAAAAAAAGTTTTGGATTTAAAGGAAAGTCTAGCTTTGGAGATAAATCAAAACCATCAAGTTATAGAAGATCAAATTCATCATCAAGAGATGGAGAGAAAAAAAGTTTTGGATTTAAAGGAAAGTCTAGCTTTGGAGATAAATCAAAACCAACTGGCTTTACAAATAATCCAAAATATTTTGGAAAGAAACCAGCTGAAAACTCTTCAAATGAAGGAGAGAAAAAAAACTTTAGTTTTCAAGGAAAGAAAAAGTTTAAAAGTAGAAGTGACAGACCTAAAAGTTTTACCTTCAAAAAACACAGTCAAAAAAGAGCTAAAGTCTAAGATTTTTTAATCTTCTCTTTTTTTAGTTTCCTTTTTTCTTTCAAACTTAATTTAGGTTTTTTACTGGCACTAGAGTCTTTAAATGATTTTCCACTATATCTTTTTGACATATCTTATTCTTATAACATCTTAAAAAAAAAAAAGGTTAATAAAAACTGCCCTTTAAGAATTTTATTTAGAAAGAGTGAGATTACATGCACATTCACAAGTTCATTAAATATTGATTTACTTATCTTTCCTTAAAATTGTTCATCTAACGTTCATCCAACGTTTATCTATAGTGCAGACATAAAAAAACCCCCGGAGTATTAAACAACGGGGGTTTTTGTAATTTTTAAGTCTAGGGGGAGGGGTTACATTCACATAGGATTGTTAAATAAGTATTGATTTACTTGTAATTTTTTAAATTGTTCATCACGGTTCATCACTTTTCATAAACAATTTAAAAGGAAGTCAAAAGATGACTTCATTGAGAAACGGGTTACTAAGGGTTTTTTTTAATTCTTTATTTTCTTATATACTATTTTTTTCCAATTATAGTTTCTGTATAATGAACTAACTACTATTATTCTTTTATTATCTAAATCGATTAATATTTGCTGACCAGCAAAACCACTCAATCCTAAAATTTTTCTTGTCTTATCAATTCCAAAAATATCAAAATGGATTTGGCCACCGTAGGATTTTGTATAAAGACCCACGTCAGTTGATTTCTTTGTATTATCTTTTTTTTGAACTCTATTTTCGTAAATAGTTTTTAAATACTTTCCAGCACAAGTATCATTGTGCCAATCATCCATCATTGTTTTTGCTATTCTTAAATAATCATATCTATCTGCATAAAAAGAATATCTTGCAGAAACAAAATCATCATATTTTAAATACTTTCTAGATTTTGAAAAATAAACACTATTTTTAACTCCAATGTGTTCATTAAAAACTTTATGCAATAATTTGTCCCAATCAGCGCCAGTCTTATGTTTCACATAATTCATTATTACGTTTGTAGTTAAGGCACTATAATTATAAATCAGTTTGCTTTTTTCAGAACCTCTTAAATAGACGTTCATAACTTTCATTAAGCCAATAACATTTACATTTTCTTTCTTGGGACCTTTAATTCTATTGTCTGAACCATTCTTCATTCTCTCACCAACCCATTTTTGGTCACCACCTTTCATATTTAGAAGATCAAGTAATACCGAGTTATCATACAATGTACTTTTTATTAATGGCCAGTCATCTAATTTTACAT
>Ga0209709_10000936_pt1 | contig 27483 bp, 26 predicted proteins | sample ArcticOcean_MG_C_2_FD_187435 | JGI IMG/M metagenome (GOLD analysis project Ga0209709, IMG submission 187435) | Marine microbial communities from western Arctic Ocean - ArcticOcean_MG_CB4_136 (SPAdes) (version 2) | ecosystem: Environmental > Aquatic > Marine > Oceanic | place: Arctic Ocean...
AAAAAAAAAGAAAAAATAGATTTTTGTTTAGTAGGAGAACCTACTAACCCTAATAAACTTGGTGAAATGATTAAAATTGGTAGGAGAGGAAGCATTAACGCAGAGTTAACTATAATTGGTACTCAAGGCCACGTCGCATACCCTCATCGTGCTAACAATCCGTCAACTACATTGATCAAAATACTAAATGAAATAAAAGAAATAAAATTTGATAAAGGAACAAAAGATTTTCAACCAACAAATTTAGAAGTAACTAAAATCAATATCGACAATACTGCCGATAACGTTATACCAGGTCTTGCAACAGCCACGTTTAATATAAGATTTAACAATAAACACTCATCTTCTAGCCTAAAAAATAGACTAAATAAAATTTTTAAAAAAACTACTAAAAAAAATAAGTCTAATTTTAAAATAGAATACCGCGTGTCAGGTGAATCTTTTTTAACAAAACCTAATAAAACGATGTACATGATTCAAGATGTAATAAAAAAAATTACAAAAATTAAACCTCAACTATCTACAACAGGTGGAACTTCTGATGCAAGATTTATCAGGAAAATTGCTCCTTGTTTAGAGTTTGGTTTAGTGGGCAAAACAATGCATAAAGTTGATGAAGCAGTATCTATTTCAGATTTAAAAAAATTAACTAAGATATATTCTAGTATTTTAGAAAATTATTTTAAATGAAAACTGGTTTAGTAACCTCTGATACTTATCAAAATCATAATACAGGTAACGGACATCCAGAAAAAATTGATAGAGTTACTGCAGTTATCGACAATTTTAAAAGGCTAGATAATAAAAGTTTAATTTGGAAAAAACCTTCAAAATTTGACAGATCACTTTTAGAAATAACTCACAATTTTAATTATATAAATTTTGTAGAAAAATCTTTTCCAAAAAAAGGATTATCTTTTTTAGATGGAGATACAATTGTCTCTCCAGGAAGTAAGGAAGCCACCTCAGATGCTGTGGGATCAATTATCACTGCTATTGATGGTGTTCAAAATAATGAGTTTAAGAACGCTTTTTGTGCTGTCAGACCTCCAGGACATCATGCAGAAAAAAATAAAGCCATGGGGTTTTGTATTTACAATAATGTGGCTGTTGGAGCTAATTATCTAATAAGTAAATATAAACTTAAAAAAGTTGTAATTGTTGATTTTGATGTTCACCATGGAAATGGAACACAAGATATTTTCTATGATAATGAAAAAGTTTTGTATATTTCAACTCATCAATTTCCCTACTACCCAGGTTCAGGTACTGAACAAGAAAAAGGTAAATACAATAATATATTTAATATTCCACTACCTGCTGGCACAACCTCTGAAGAATATTTAAATGCATATGAATTTGTACTCAGAAAGATAAATGAATTTAAACCTGAATTTATACTGCTCTCCGCAGGTTTTGATGCTCATAAAGATGACCCTCTAGCTCAATTTCAATTAGAAAGTAAAGATTTTTATGAAATTACCAAAAGAACTTTAGAATTGTCTAATTTATATTGTGATGGAAAGGTAGTCTCCATTTTAGAAGGTGGTTATGACCTCTTAGCTCTTCAAGAAAGTACTGAGATGCACGTAAAAGCTTTATTAGAATTTAATTGATAATTTCTCAATAGAGATTAAATAACTCTCAATGAAACTTTATAAAATTACAAAATCTAACATCGATAGAAAAGGTCGTGGTCTTTATGCTACACAAGATATTAAAGAAGGTACTAGAATTATTGATTATGTTGGCAAAATTATTACCAAAAAACAAACTGAAGAATCTCAAAAATTTGACAATGCAAAGCCTATCTATTTATTTAATTTAAATAAAAAGTATGACATGGATGGAGATGTTTCTTGGAACACTGCGCGATTAATAAATCATTCTTGCTCTAATAATTGTGATTATAATGGAACAGGCTTAAAGTTATGGGTAATTGCTGTAAAAGATATTAAAAAGGGTGAAGAGATAACTGCTGATTACGGGTTTGGTTATGATGAAGATTATAAACAATTTCCATGTAAATGCCGCTCTAAAAATTGTTGTGGCTATATAGTAAGATCTGAATCACGATGGCGAATTAATAAAAAATTTAGCATCGGTAGACAGCAAATTAGTAAATAACTTTTTCTAAAAACAATCCTTCTGCTGGTGCTGGTGGAGCACAAAGTATTCTTTTTTTTGATCTTAAAACTAAATCAAACTTTTTTAAATCCCATTTTTTTTCAGCTAAATATTTTAAACAACCAACCATTGATCTAACTTGTTGTTGTAAAAATGATTGAGATTTAAATTGTATTTCAATTCTTCCTTTAATTGATTTTATTTTAATTGATTTCATAGTTCGAATTGGACTTTTGGCGTTACAGCTTGATGATCTAAATGTAGAAAAATCTTTAGTACCTAAAAGTTTTTTTGCCCCTCTTTTCATTAACGTTACATCTAGTTCTTTAATTATATGCCACCCTCTTTCTTTTTCTATAGAAGGTCTACTCAATCGATTTAAGATTATATATTTATAAATCCTTTGTTTTGCAGAAAACCTTGCGTGAAAATTTATATTTCTTTGTTTGATTTTTATAATTGATATATTCATATCGTTTACAAAGTGATTTACTGATTTTAAAAATTTATCTAGGTTTTGAATTTTATTTTTGCATTCAAAATGTGCTGACTGTTCTATCGCATGAACTCCTGAATCGGTTCTGCCAGATCCTATTAATGATATTTTTTCTTTTAAAAGTTTAGATAGTTTTTTTTGAATTAGTTTTTGAATTGATTTTCCTTTAGATTGAATTTGCCAACCAACAAAATTTGTTCCAACATATTCAATTAAAATTTGATATCTATACATTGTTTAATTTTGAACCTTTTTTAATCTGCGATCCAAGCATAAATTCACCAATATTTTGAGGTCTTTTTCCTTGTCTTTGAATTTCTATAACTTTAATTGATTTTTTATTGCCACAACTAATCTCCAAATAGTTGTCTAATACCTCTCCAATTTCTCCATTACTAAATGCTAAACTTGCCTTTAAAATTTTGTATCTTTCTCCATTATATGTAAAAAAAGCACCAGGGCTTGGATATAGTCCATTTATTTTACCAATAATATTTTCTGCAGTTTCACTCCATTCTATTTGGCCTTCTGTTTTTTTAATCTTAGCTGCATAGCTTGCTTCGTTATGATCTTGTTCTTTAAATTCTATTTTGTCTTCTAAGATCTCATCAATATTATCTAATATTTTTTCTCCCGCTAACGCAGAAAGTTTTTCAGATATTGTTTCTAAATTGTCATCAGGCATAATCTCAATTTTATAAGAGTTACAAACAGGTCCCGTATCTAATTTTTCTCCTATCCTCATAATACTAATACCAGTTTCTTTATCTAAATTCATAATTGATCTTTGTATAGGTGCTGCTCCTCTCCATTTTGGAAGAAGTGATGCGTGAATATTAATAAAACCTTTTTTAACTAAACTTAAATATTCTTTTGGAATAATTTGTCCGTAAGCGACTACAATTGCAATATCAGCTTCTAATTCTTTTAAATAATTATATTCTTCTTTATTGTTTTTTAATGAGATTGGTGTTCGATATTCTATTTTAAGAGTTTCAGAAATTCCCTGAATAGGAGATTTATTAATCTTTTGTCCTCTCAGTGATTTTTGAGGTGGTTGTGTGTATACCACTGATACTGAATACCCATTTTGATATAATGATTTTAATATCGGCACAGCAAAAAACGGTGTGCCCATAAAAACAATTTTTTTAAGCATTTACTAAAGGATTTCTCTATTTACTTTAATTTTTGAAAGTTTTTTTATAATCATAGATTTTTTTAATTTTGATAAATAATCAATAAATAAGATTCCTTCTAAGTGATCCATTTCATGCTGAATACAAGTTGCTAATAAACCTTCGGCTTTTAATAGTTGTTTTTTCCCATCATAATCTAAATATTCAACTTCACACGAGTTTGGTCTTTCTATTTCTGCAAATTGATCTGGCACAGATAAGCATCCTTCCTCATAAACTGATTTCTCTTCATTTTTATTTTTAATGATAGGATTTACAAAGTATCTCGGTTCTTTCTTATTTTCATCTCTGCTAATATCCATAACAATTATTCTTTTGGGAATACCTATTTGGATTGCGGCAAGGCCAATTCCAGGCGCCTCATACATAGTTTCAAGCATATCGTCCATTAACTTTCTCTCTTCGTCACCAATTTTTTCAACATTTTTTGAAATTTGCCTTAATACTTTATTAGGTTCTGTTAAAATTGTTATTACTGTCATAATCACTGATTATTTAATTATTAGTTTTAAACTTTTAAAGGAAGTACTTTAAGAAGAATCTTGTTTCTTAGCAAGTCAACATTAAGTTGATTGAGTGTGTTTATAATAAAATAAATTGTATCTTCATCTATATCTTTTAATTCATCCTGCCCTATAACCTCAACAATTCTGAGCATAGCAGCTGCCATATCTCCACTGTTAATAAATATTTGAATATCAGAGGGCATCTCAGATTCTCTAATTTCATATAAGTCTTTATATTTTTCTGAAACTTTAACCCCATCAGATTTTAGAGCTTCAACTAGGATAATATCTTTTTTTGAAAAAAAATATTTTTTATCTCTTTTAACTTTTTTTAATGAATCATTTAAATCTTTAGTGATATTTTTAGTGGAGACACCTTCTTTGAAATAGTTGATTAATTTTGATTGGTGTAAAACCTTATTGTTTATCTTGATATTAGTTAACTTTATCTCACCAACATTAATGTAATTTTCATAAAATGTTGCGTAGTTAGATGGAACATCTTCTTTATTGATATCATTTAAAAACAATCTTAATTCTGAATCAAATGCATTTTCTATAGCATCATTTTTAAATGAATTTTTTAGAGCATTCATTAATTCCAGTTTCTTTTCAATTTCTGTTGTAATTAAAATTCCTTGGTAAATTAAAGCTCTTGCCTCAATAGTTGACAATACTTTTGTTGATTCTTTGATATTTAACAACTGATTAATATTAAATTGAAATCTTTTATAAAGTTCAAATAATTCTTTTTCCGTGTAATTTTTTTCATGCGTAGCTTTTTCTACAATAGAAATTTTATTCACGTCCGTAAGTTCTATTGCTTGAATATCATCTAATAAATTTGATGTTGATAAATATTTCCAAATTTCTTTAGAAGTGGTTTCTCTAGGTACAAATTTAAATTCAGGATTTGTTCTATGTGATAGATGAAAATCCAAAATTGTATTCTCAGATATTTTTTCTGAAGATTTATTTGAATATCCCATTAAATAATCAAGTTTATCCTCATAAGATTTATCGCTAAATCCCATTTCTTTTTTTAAATCTAAAAATAATTGAGCTTCTTCTCTTTTGTTATTATTGATCAAGCAATAAATTTTAAACTTTGATAAATATTCATCTTCAATGGTTTCATTAATTTTAGAAAATATTTCACATGATTTTTTGACTTGTGATTTAGAAAGGTAATCATCCACTAAATACCTTGTAAGTTTTGGATTGTCGTTAATTGTTTGATTGTTTAATAAATAGTTTTCAATTAATTCTAAATTTGAATTTTTAATAAGCCAATTAGATTTTATTTCTAAAAATTGTTCTTTTGAAATATTTGTATCTGGATAATAGGCATTTGTTAATAGCAAAATATTTAAAATTTCTGCTGCGTCAGTTGAGAGTTTAATTTTATTAATTCTTTTAAAAATACTTAAAATCTGATCTCCATTTGAATTGGACCACATGTTTATATTTAATCCATTTTCTGCAGGGTCATAAAGGCCAACAATTTCTATTTCTTTTGAGGCTAAGGCTTGATCTTCTTCTATATTGGGTTTGGCTACTTTTTTAGATTGCATCTCATAAATAGCATTTTGAGGAATACTTTTTTTTTCTGTGTTTTCTGTAGCAATAATCTTTTCTTTGATTTTTTTTTCTTCAACATTCCAGATATCTATAGCTTCTTGAGATTCTGTGGCAAATCCAAAAAATAAAAAAAATAATATAATTGATAAATATTTTTTATTTAACAATTTTAAGTTTTTCATTTGGAATAATCTTTTCAATTTTGCTACTAGGTGATGGAAAGTCAATCTTGCCTAACATTGTTACTATGCCAATAACAACGGCTAAAATTAATGCTACCTTAATTATAAAGCCCTTAGCTGTTCGTGTACTTGTATTTTTTGTAATTAACATATATTCTCTATTAATTTCAAATTAAGACATATTTGTGTTTTTTCAATAAAGAATGTTTATGAATTCAAAAAAAAACCTTGTTTTTTTAGGTATGATGGGGTCTGGAAAATCTTCTATTGGTCACTTAGTTTCAAAAAAATTGAATCTTAAATTTTTTGATATTGATATTTTAATTGAAGAACATGCTGGGATGAGAATTTTAGATATATTTAAAGAAAAAGGAGAGGATTATTTTAGGAATCTAGAGGAAAAAGTTACTCTCAAAATTTTAAAAAATATTGGTGATGTCATTTCATTGGGTGGAGGCAGTTTTATAAATGACAAAATAAGAGAGACAATTCTAGCTAACCACTTCTCATTTTGGCTAAAATGGGACGAATCTATTCTACTAAAAAGAATTAAGCGTAGTAGAAAAAGACCTTTGGCTTTCCAATCAACTGATCAGGAGATAAGGCTGATGATAAAAAAAAGGTCAAAAATATATTCAAAAGCACAATTTAAAATAAACTGTAATAAACTTACAAAAGCTGAAATAGTTAAAAAAATTATAAAAATTTATGAACTTAATTAAACTTCAAATTAAAACTGCAAATCAAAAATATCCTATCATTATTGGAGACAATATTTTAAATAAGCTACCAAAAATTTTTAAAGAGAATAAGGTTAACTTTAATCAATGTCTCTTAGTGGTTGATAAAAATGTCCCTAGAAAATTAATAACTAAAATTCAAAAATCATTATCAAAAAAACAAACGACCACTCATTATTTCAAGGCCACTGAAAAAAATAAAAATTATAAAAGTGTAGATAAAATTTTATCAATTCTCTTAAAAAAAAACTTTAATAGAAATGATTGTTTAATTTCTATTGGTGGTGGAATTACTGGAGATATCTCTGGTTTTGCCTCTTGTATATTTAAAAGAGGATTAAAATTTATTAACATACCCTCAACCTTGTTATCTCAGGTTGACTCTTCAATTGGTGGAAAAACAGGCATAAACACTGACCATGGAAAAAACTTAATTGGGGCATTTTATCAACCAAACTTAGTTATTTCAGATATTAATTTTTTAAGGTCTTTACCAAAAAGAGAGCTTATATGTGGGTATGGGGAAATCTTAAAACATGCTTTGATTGCTGATAAAAAATTTTTTATTTTTTTAAATAATAATGGTTCTAAAATTTTAAATCTAAAAAGCCCTTTAATAGAAAAAACAATTTTTAAAAGCTGCATAATTAAAAAAAAAGTGGTCGAAGCTGATGAAAAAGAAATAGGTGTAAGAAAAATTTTAAACTTTGGCCACACATTTGCTCATGCCTATGAAGCTACATTAGGATATTCAAAAAAATTAAATCATGGAGAGGCTGTTATTTTAGGTGTCCGAACAGCTACTAAATTTAGTTTATTAAATAAAATTTTGAGTATTAAAGACTTTGAATTAATTGAAAATCATTTAAATCAACTTAATCTTCCAAGAGATATTAATAATTTCTTTACAAAAAAAAACCTAAACAAGATTTTATCTTTTATGAAAAAAGATAAAAAAAATAATACAAAAAAAATAAATCTAGTCTTAATAAAAAAAATAGGTTTTCCAATATATAAAGATCAATTTAGTGAAAAAAAAATTAGTCTTTTTCTAAGTAAAGAATTAATTAAGTAATATTTGAATCGAGTGTATGTGCTCTTTTAACTCAATATCTAAAACTCTATAAACTTTTTTAGTTGCTACTATCTTGCTTGATTTAGCAAGTTCATTAGATTTTATAGTAATTTTTAAATGAAATTTCCCTTTCTTATTTCCCTTGTGGTTTTTGTGTAAAAAACTCTTATCTTCAATTTTTAGATCTTGAATAACAATCCCTGCTTCAAGCTTATTTTTAACAATTGCAATTAATTCATTTATATCCATAAATACTTATTTATTATTATATAACATGAAAAATATTTGTGACTGGAATAATTGCTTTGAAATTGGTGAATATAAGGCACCAATTGAAAAAGATAACAGCAAAAGCTACAGACTGCTTTGCTTAGCTCACGTTAAAGAATTTAACAAAAATTGGAATTATTTTAAAGGAATGGATGATGAGCAAGTTTTTGACTTTTTAAAGTCAGATATGACTTGGCATAAACCTACTCAAAGCTTTAGTTCTTCTGACAACTTTTTTAAAGTTCTTTGGAACAATACTTTAAAAGATGAGTTTGATAAGACTAAACTTAGAGGTGAATATAATCACATGAATCAATTCAAATTTGATGCCAACGATATTAAAGCTTTTAGCATTCTCGGTGTTTCCGTTGGTTTAAAATGGGAACAAATACAAAATAAATTCAAAACTCTTGTCAAAAAATTTCACCCTGATATTAATTTAGGAAATAAAGAATACGAAGAAAAACTTAAATTAATTACTTTAGCTTACACTCAGCTAAAAAACACTTATAGGGATAAAATTGACGCCTAATTTAAATATACAGCCAGACATTAAAATGTCTTTAAAGCAAACTTTTGGAATTGATTCAGATATGGAAGTTAATGCATTCTCAAAAAAAAGTGAGTATGTGCCTGAAATAGATAAAAATTACAAATTTGATAGAGATACTACTCTAGCAATCATATCTGGGTTTGCTTTTAATAAAAGAGTTTTAGTTCAAGGATATCATGGAACCGGTAAGTCAACACATATCGAACAAATTGCTGCAAGATTAAACTGGCCTTGTATTAGAGTAAATCTAGATAGTCATGTAAGTAGAATTGATCTTATTGGGAAAGATGCAATTGTTGTAAAAGATGGGAAACAAGTTACAGAATTTAAAGAAGGTATTTTACCTTGGTCTATTCAAAACCCCGTCGCACTTGTTTTTGATGAGTATGACGCTGGAAGACCTGATGTAATGTTTGTTATTCAAAGAGTATTAGAAGCTGAAGGAAATTTTACTCTTTTAGACAAAAATAAAGTTATAAAACAAAATAAATTTTTTAGACTATTTGCAACTTCTAATACTGTTGGATTAGGGGACACAACTGGACTATATCACGGCACACAGCAAATAAATCAAGGACAAATGGATAGGTGGAATATTGTTACATCCTTAAATTACTTAAGCCTTGATAGAGAAATGGAAATTGTTTTGGCAAAAAATAAGGATTTGAACAATGCCAAAGGTAAAGAAAAAGTATCCAATATGATTAAGGTAGCCTCTTTAACTAGAAAAGGTTTTATAGCAGGAGATATTTCAACAGTTATGAGCCCTCGAACTGTACTGCATTGGGCTGAGAATGCAGAAATTTTTAAAGATACTGGTTATGCATTTAGAGTTACATTTCTAAACAAATGTGACGATATTGAAAAAAATACTATAGCTGAATATTATCAAAGATGTTTTGGTGACGAATTACCAGAGTCGATGGTAAATATTCATATTTAAATGAGTAATAAAGAAGATAATTTTAAAGAACAATTTAAACAAGCTCTGGTCTCTACTGCAAAAGTAATTTCTGAAGATTATAAGCTAGATGTTAAAAAAATTGATAAGGATTTAGATTCTAAAAAAATAGACTTTTTTGATGTAACAAATTTATCAAATAAAAATGATTTTATCCGTTTAAGAGCAGAAACAGATTCGAGTGCACTTAAAAAAAAATTTTCCAATAAAGAAATATTTAATAAAAACCTACCTAAAAACCCTTCTTGTAAATCTCTATACAATATTGCTGAAAAAATTAGGTATGAAGTTTTGGGTGGAAAAATGCTCAAGGGTGTTAGAAAAAATATAAGTGAAAATTACAATCTAAAAATAGCTTCGATTCATAAAGATCAATTAAAGAATAAAGAAGATGTTCCTGTAACCGAGGCTTTTGAATTTTATATGTTAAAAAAATTTTTTAACATAAAGCTTACTGCTGTATCTTCTAAAATGTTAAGTTTTTGGGAAAAAGATTTTGACTCCTCTATCGATAAGCATCTAGATTTTTTAAATAAAAACTTAGAGGACCAAGATAACTATGGGTTAAAATTTTCAGAAATTCTTGAAAGTATGGATATTTTTAATTCAAACAATAATGAGAACAATGAAGATGATGTGGCGAAAGATAACGAACAAGAGAATAAATCTAAAGATGATGATAATAATAAACCAGATGGACAAGAAGAAGATAGCAAACAAGATGAAGCCCAGGCCAGTCTAGATGCAGGTTTTGATCTTGGTGACCAGCAAATGAATGAAGAATTAGAAGATTCAGACTCCTTTGAAGAAAGCACAGAAAATTTAATACAAAAGACTGATTTAAATAACACAGATCAAGAATATAAAGTTTTTACTAAAGAATTTGATGAAATTGCAAAAGCTGAAACCTTAGAAGATCTAAAAGAAACGCAAAAATTAAGAAAAAATTTAGATCAACAGCTTATTGGTTTCCAAGACCTGATAACAAAACTTGCAAATAAATTACAAAGACAACTACTTGCAAAACAAAATAGAGCTTGGGAGTTTGATTTAGAAGAAGGTTTATTGGATAGCTCTAAACTAACTAGAATCATTATGGATCCTTATAATTCACTGTCCTTTATGAAAGAAAAAGATCTTGATTTTAAAGATACGATAGTAACTTTGTTAATTGATAATTCAGGATCAATGCGCGGACGCCCCATAACAATTGCAGCACTTTGTGCCGATATATTATCTAGAACTTTAGAAAGATGTTCTGTGAAAGTTGAAGTATTGGGTTTTACCACCAAGAATTGGAAAGGTGGAAAAAGTAGAGAGGCTTGGGCTAAAAGTGAAAAACCTAAAAATCCGGGAAGACTTAACGATCTAAGACATATAATTTATAAAGGAGCTGATACACACTGGAGACAATCAAAAAATAATATTGGGCTAATGCTTAAAGAGGGATTGTTAAAAGAAAATATTGATGGTGAAGCAATATCTTGGGCCTTTAATAGAATTAAAAAAAGAAAAGAAGAAAGAAAAATTTTAATGGTAATTTCTGATGGTGCACCTGTAGATGACTCTACACTATCTGTTAATTCGGGTGACTTTCTAGAAAAACATTTAAAAAAAATGGTTAAGTTTATAGAAACTAAAAGTGATGTAGAAATTTTAGCTATAGGAATTGGCCATGATGTTTCTAGATATTATGATAAAGCTATTAAAATAACTGATGTTCATGAGCTTGGAGACGTAATGATATCTCAACTAAGTGGACTATTCGAAAATAAAAATAAATTACATTAAAGAACTAAAAGATCTTTATTTTTCCACTTTATGCTAACTTCTGCACCACTTCTAGTTTTTGAATTTCTACATAAAATATTCGCATAATTCTTTTCAAGCAAAGTTTTACCAATAAAGATTCCAAGACCTAATCCTGATTTAGATTTTATAGAGGCTTTGTATGATTTATTATAAGGTTCACCAATATTTCTTAGTACATCTTTAGAATATCCTTCACCATCATCCTCAATTATAATTTCAGTAGTTTCATTATCACTTTTTAAACTTATAAAAACTTTACTTTTTGAAAATTTATTGGCATTACCTACAAAATTTCTTAATCCATAAACAATCTCAATAGATTTAGTAATATTTAATGAATTTGAGTTTTGATTCAAATTTAGAATAAATTCTTTTTTACTTATTTCTTTAAAAGACTTTATAATTTCATTTAGATAGTCAGCTATAGATAAATCTCTATCAATAAAATCATCTTCAATAATAGGATTTAACGTTAATTTTTTTAATATTTCGCTACATCTTTCTATCTGACTCGCTAAAAGATTAATATCTTTTTTGACTTCATCGTTATCTTTAAATTGTTTTAATAAATCTGACGATATAATTTTTATTGTAGAAAATGGAGTACCTAAAGAATGAGCAGCAGCGGCAGCCTGGCCACCAAGTGACAAAAGTTCATGTTCTTTTGACATTATTTCTTCCATTTTATTTAAAGCTTCTTTCCTAATCCTGGATTCTTTTCCAAAAATTAAAGCAAAATAATTTAAAAAAATTAAAGCAATAATTAATGAAATAGGAATTGAATAATAATAATAATTATCAACATGAAAATGTTCGTTTACTGGATAAGGCAATGGGTGGAAAAAAAAAGTAAGAAAAATAATTGTTAAAATAGTGATACTAGCTAAAAATAAATTGCTCTTAAAACCTAAGTTTGATGATGAAAAAATAGTTGGAATTATCAAAAAAATTGAGAAAGGATTTGCAATCCCTCCTGCTAAATAAATTAAGCAACTTAACTGTAAAATATCAATTAATAAAAAAAGAAATGCTGTTTTATCTAATAATTGTGTATTTTTATTAATATAAATTAAATAAAAATTACTTAGTATTCCAATTAAAATTATTGAATTTTCTAAAATTAAATCAAACTTTAAATCAAAAATAAAATAAGTCAGATTTATAGTAATTAGCTGACCAATAATAGCGATCCATCTTAAATTTATATAGATTGATTTTTTTAAAGAAAAGTATTTTGAAGTTTCGAAAAACTTCATTTTTAGATATCTAGATTTTGCACATTAATTGCATTTGATACAATAAAATTTTTTCTTAGCGCAACATCATTGCCCATTAAAGTATGAATAAGATCTTGATCTTTTTTTAAATCTTTTGAATATTGAACTTGTAATAAGTTTCTTGTTTCAGGATCTAGTGTGGTACTCCATAGTTCTTCTGGATTCATCTCTCCTAGTCCCTTGAACCTTTGAATGCTCATTTTAGATTTCTCTTCATCATAAGCTTTGGTATATTCTTTGCTACCCTTTTTCATTTTCTTTAGTTCTTTATTATGATTGAAAATATATTCTTCAAGCTCTTTTTCATCTTTTATGTAAATTCCTTTTGTTCCTTTATTAATTTTAAACAAAGGTGGTTGAGCAAGATACACATGTCCATTTTCAATTAACTTATTAAATGGTTTGTTATTAAAGAATGTTAACAATAGCGCTCTAATGTGAGAGCCATCAACATCAGCATCTGTCATAATAATAATCTTACCATATCTCAAATCTTTTAAATCCAACTCTTCTGTTTTAGGGTCTAGGCCTAGAGCATTGATAAGGGTTACAATCTCATTTGAAGAAATCATTTTTGACAGAGCTTTTGTTCTATGTTCACTTCCATCTTTATTGCTATTTTTCTTAGGAGCAACTTCTTCAACATAGGTATTAAGAATTTTACCTCTTAGCGGCAACACAGCTTGGTTGGATCTATTTCTACCTTGTTTTGCAGAGCCACCAGCAGAATCTCCCTCAACGATGAATAATTCTGTTCCTTCCTGTTTTCCTATTTGACAATCTGCCAATTTTCCAGGTAGTCCACTCAACTCTAAGGCTCCTTTTCTTCTAACATTTTCTCTAGCTTTTCTAGCAACATCCCTTGCAAGAGCTGCTTGCATTACTTTTGCTAAAATAATTTTAGATGTTGTTGGGTTTTGATCAAACCAAATTGACAATTTTTCATTAATAATATTCTCCACAATCATTCTTACCTCAGATGAAACTAGTTTATCTTTTGTTTGAGAGGAAAATTTTGGGTCAGGTATTTTTGCTGATATAACACAAGTAAGACCTTCTTTAATATCATCACCTGAAATGGTTAACTTATTTTTCTTTAATAAATTATGTTCAGTTGCATATTTGTTAATAACTCTGGTCAATGCACTTCTAAAGCCTAATAAGTGAGTACCACCATCTTTTTGATATATATTATTTGTGTAGGGATAAATATCCTCCCCATAACTTGCATTCCATTTTAAAGAGCACTCAAGTTCAATATTATCTTTTTTACCTTCAATATAAATTGGTTTTTTAAACAGATTATTCCCCGTTTTATTTAGCAGCTTTTCTCTTTTTTCATCTAAAAAATCAACAAACTCTAAAACACCACCATCAAATTTGAACTCTATTATCTTTTCTTTTTTTTGATTTAAATCGTTAATTGTAATTTTTATTCCCTTATTCAAAAATGCTAGTTCGCGCATTCTTTTAATAATTATATTTGGGGTAAATTTTATTGAAGAAAAAATTTCTTTAGATGGTAAAAATGTTATTTGTGTGCCAGTTACTTTTGATTTTCCTATAACTTTAAGTGGGGCTTTTGAATCTCCATTCTTAAACTCTATGAAATATTTGTTTCCATCCCTATCAATTTCTAATTTTAACTTTTCAGATAGTGCATTCACAACTGAAACTCCAACTCCATGTAATCCACCAGATACTTTGTATGAATCATGATCAAATTTTCCACCCGCATGAAGTTGTGTCATAATAACTTCTGCTGCTGACATTTTTTCACCTTTATGCATATCAACAGGAATTCCTCTACCATCATCTCTTACTGTAATGGTTCCATCAGAATTAATTTTAACATCTATGTTTTTACAATGACCTGCTAAAGCTTCATCTATGGAATTATCAACAACTTCATAAACCATATGATGTAAGCCAGTTCCATCATCGGTATCTCCGATATACATTCCAGGTCTTTTTCTAACTGCTTCGAGACCTTTCAAAACCTTGATAGAATCTGCTTGATATGTTGAATTATTTTTCATATTTTTATTTTTAGGGATTTATCTCTTATAGCATTTTTTCAAAAAAATTGATGATAATAATTACTTTAATATGACAAAATTAAGAAAAAATCATTAAATTTTAAATTATTTTTTTAATAAAAATTTGATTATTAGAAATTTTTTCTATTTTAGAGGTACTTCTATTTTTATTAATAAATCTATTAATTACATAACAGGGATTATTTTTTATATTAGAATAAAATCCCAAATATAATCATCACAAATTAAAAAACCATCATTTCAATAAATCTCCATGCATTCATGCAGTCTTTGAAGACCTGTGGACCATAATGGTAGCCATCAACATAAATTACATCAAATTTTAAATTTAAGCTACTTATGCAAGTTTTAAGAGATTTGAGAGCCCATATTAATGGCGGAGAGACAGGGATTCGAACCCTGGGTACCTTTAACAGTACACACACTTTCCAAGCGTGCGCCTTAAACCACTCGGCCATCTCTCCTTAAATAAATATAACTTTAATTAACTCTTATACTATATTATTTAATGTTATGAAAAATTGTAAAATATATTGCTTAAGCATAAGCAATAAAGATCTACAGATTATCCAGAGTCTTAACTACATACCAGTTGGTCTTGGTGATGATAAATTTTCTTCTGAATGGATAACAGATAAAACACTGAATAATATTGCACAGAAAAATAAATTTTATGGTGAATACACTTTTCACTACTGGTTTTGGAAAAATATATTACCAACAATAGAAGATAATGAATGGGTAGGTTTTTGCGCATACAGAGATTACTGGGGTAAAGAAAAAGTTGATATATTGAAAAAGGATAAAATTTTAAACCAAGAAATACAATATGATCCTAGGCAAATAAAAGATTTAGTTCTAAAAGATGTGCCAAAAGTATGGGATAAATATGATACTGTTATTGGAGAGCATCTACATCTAGATCATCCTTTAAAAATTAGTAAAATTTTAAAGCGTGGTATTAAAAGTTTTATAAGAAACCCAAATGCAATTTTTAAAAAAGGAAGAACAATCAGATTTCAATTTGATATGTTTCATGGAAATGGAAATTTAGATAAAGCAATAGATTTACTGGATAAAAAAGAAAGAGATGATTTTAGAGAGTTTACAAGATCAAATACTTATTTTAACAGAGGAAATATGTTTGTTTGCAGATCTAAAGAAACTATGAATAACTATTATGAATCAATCTTTCCATGGCTATTAGAATGTGAAAAAGTTTTTGGATTTAATTTAAGTGGCTATGGTCAAATAAGAATTTATGCATTTTTAGCAGAAAGATATCTATCTTACTGGTTTACTAAATACACTAATCCATTATTATGGCCTGTAATTCATTTTGACAAAATTCATGAAACAAATTAAAAAATTTAAACTGAAGGATTTTAAAAAAAATGGTGGCAGACTTATTGCTATACCTTTTAATAAAAAATTTTTTTTTAAAGTTGAAAGAATTTTTTATATCTATGGAAAAAAATTTCTAAAAAGAGGGAATCATGCACACAAAAAATGTTCTCAAGTGTTTATTCCTATTATGGGAAAAATTAAACTAACTGTTAAGTCTGTAGATAAAACTAAAATTATTAATCTAGATCATAGAAACAAAAATGGTGTGTTGATACCTCCTAAACTTTGGTGTGGTGTAGATTTTTTGACTGATAATTCTGTGTTAATGGTAATTTGTGATATGGATTATGACTATAATGATTATCTAGAAACATTTGAAGAATTTATAAAGTATAACAAAAAAAATTAATGAATTTACTAATAACAGGAGGTTTTGGACATATTGGCTCGTACGTAATAGCTAATATCAATAGAATAAAAAAAATAAAAAAAATATATATAATTGACAATATTTATAACAATAAACCCAATTCCCTTTTTAATTTAAAAAAAACAAAAATAAAAATACATTTATTTAATAAAGATTTATCACAGAAAAATTCTTTGAGATCTTTTCCTAAAGTTAACATTGTTTTGCATCTAGCATCAATGACTGATGCAGAAAAAAGTATTTCACTAGAAAAAAAAGTTCATGATAACAACTTGGGAATTTTTAATAATGTAGTTAATTATTGTGAGAATAGTTCTGCAAAATTAATACATATTTCAAGCACCAGTGTTTATGGTCAGCTATCTGGATATTTGGATGAAAGTTTAAAACAACTTAAGCCTCAAACCCCATACGCAAAAATTAAGTTGGAAGAAGAAGAAATTCTAAAAAGAGTTAAAAAATTTAATTATTTATCTTTTAGATTTGGAACTATAGCTGGAATTTCATCTGGAATGAGATTTCATACAGCAGTGAATAAATTTTGTATATCTGCAGTTTTAAATCAACCCATCCCAGTTTGGACTAGTGCTCTAAATCAGTTTAGACCCTATCTATCTCTTGAAGATGCCTTTAAAGCAATAAAATTTGTGATAGAAAATAATAACTTTGATAATAAGATATATAATGTTCTCACATCAAATCTTACAGTAAAAAACATAGTCAAAATGATTAAAAAGTATAAAAAAAATGCAAAAATTAATTATGTAAAATCTAAAATTATAAATCAACTATCATATAAAATAAATGACAGTAAATTTAAAAAAGATTTTTTTAAACTAAAAGGTAATATTCAAAATGACGTTAAAGACACTATACAATTATTTAACAATATAAATAAATGATGAAATGTAAAATTACAGGTACAGAAATTAAGCCCTTTATGTCATTTGGAAAAATGCCTATTGCTAATGGCTTCTTAAACAAAGAAGATTTTAATAAAGAATTTTTTTTTGATCTGTCTGTTGGTTTTTCAGAAAAACTTTCTTTATTTCAATTAAAAGACCATCCAACACCTGAACAAATGTTTAATGATAAATATCCATTTTTTAGTGGTAGTTCAGAATTTATGAAACAACACTTTGTAGAATATTCTAACTTTATCAAAACAAAATATTTACAAAATAATTCAAAAATTATTGAAATTGGATCTAATGATGGAACATGTCTACAAAACTTTAAGGATAGAAATATTGATTATATTGGTTTTGAACCTTCATCCAATGTTGCAGAGTTAGCTAATTTAAATGGTGTAAAAACATTAAACTATTTTTTTAACACAGATGCCGTTGATTTAATCAAAAATTATAAAAAAAAAACAGATGTAATTTATGCTGCAAATGTAATTTGCCATGTACCTGATTTAAAAAATTTAATAAAAACTATTGATGCTTTACTGTCATCTGATGGTGTATTTATTTTTGAAGAGCCCTATCTTGGTTCAATGTTTGAAAAAGCTTCATATGATCAGATATATGATGAACATATCTATATGTTCTCAGGATCTTCTGTAAAAAAAATATTTGAACTATTTGATATGGATTTAATTGATTTAATAAAACAACCTACACATGGTGGATCTATGAGATACATAATAGGGAGAAAAGGGAAACACATAATAAACAAGAATGTTAATGAAATACTTGATGAAGAAAAAATAAAAAATCTAGACAACATAACATCATGTAATATTTTTAAAAAAAGTTGTGAGTACTCTAAAAAAAATTTAAATGAAAATTTAATGAAATTAAAAAATGAAGGTAAAAAAATTGTAGGATATGGGGCAACATCAAAAAGTACGACCATTTTGAATTATTGTCAAATTAATGAGGAAATAATTGAATATATCTGCGATACAACAAAAGAGAAAATTGGAAAATTTTCGCCTGGTATGCATATTCCAATTGTTTCCAATGATTATTTTAAAAGTGATACCCCTGATGTTGCTTTTTTATTTGCATGGAATCATAAAAATGAAATTTTTAATAAAGAAAAAGATTTTATTAAAAAAAATGGAAAATGGATTTCCCATGTTGAAATATAAGAATCATATAATCATTGTTACAGGTGGAAATGGCAGGTTTGCTGCTATTCTAAAGAAAATTAAAACAAAACATAAAATTTATTATCCAACTAAAAAAGAGCTAGACATTACAAATCCTAATTTAATAAGAAAGTACTTAGCACAAAAAAAAGCAACTATTGTGATACATCTAGCAGCTTTATCAAGACCCATGAATTTACATGAAAAAAATATTACAAAAAGTATTAGTCTTAATATCATTGGCACTTCTAATATTACTTGTGCTTGTTCAGATAAAAAAATTAAGTTAATTTATTTTTCTACCTCATATGTTTATCCTGGTATAAAAGGAAATTATAAAGAAAATGCCTCATTAAAACCTATTAATAATTATGCGTGGTCTAAACTTGGTGGAGAATGTGCTGTCCAACTTTATAAAAATTCATTAATTCTAAGAGTTTGTATGACAGAAAAACCCTTTATTCATAAAGAAGCATTTTCAGATGTTAAAACAAACTTTATTTACCATGAAGAAATTGCAGACATGCTTTTGAAGCTACTTCATCACAGGGGAGTAATTAATGTTGGTGGACCAATTAAATCAGTTTATGACTTTGCCAAAACTTTAAACCCTAAAATAAAAAAAGTATCTGCTAAAAAAACTATGCTTAATAAATTTCCTTTAAATCCATCAATGAATTTATCAAAACTAAAAAAAATAATTTCAAAATGATAAATTCCTGGGAATATAAAGAAGAGTATAAATTATTAAGAAAGAAAGTAATAAAGTCTATCGATACTGTTCTAAAAAGTGGAAAATTATTTTTTGGTAAAGAAACTGAAAATTTTGAGAAAAAATTTTTAATAAGAAATAATTCCAAATACGGTGTGAGTGTGTCTAATGGAACAAATGCTTTATTAATTGCCTTAAAAGCTTTAAATATTGGTACAGGTGATGAGGTAATTACGGTATCTAATACAGCTATAGCAACTGCCTCTGCAATAGTTAGTTCTGGAGCTAAGATTAGATTTATTGATGTTGGAAATGATTATTTGATTGATTATAAAAAAATTGAAAAATGTATTAATAAAAATACCAAAGCAATAATACTAGTACATCTATATGGTCAAGCATGCGAAATGGATAAGATTATTAAAATAAAAAAGAAATATAAAATAAGCATAATAGAGGACTGTGCGCAGGCACAAGGTGCGAAATATAAAGGAATAAAAGTTGGAAACTTTGGAGATTTTGGTTGTTTTTCTTTTTACCCTACAAAAATTCTAGGAGCATATGGAGATGGTGGCTTTATAACTACAAATAACGATAATTTACATAGGAAAGCCAGAAGAATAAGGTTTTATGGGATAGAAAATATTAATAAAAAAAACAAATGGAATCAGGTTTATTACTCTAATGAGCATGGAATAAATTCTAGACTAAGTGAAATACAATCTGCAATATTAAATATTAAACTTAAATATTTAAATCAAAATATTACCCTAAGAAAAAAAATTGCAAAAAATTATGATGCTTTATTAACCAATAATGTTTTGATTAAACCAAAAATTAATAAGTACAACTCGCATGCTTACCATTTGTATGTGGTGTCCTATAAAAAAAGAGATTTATTGATTAAATTTTTAAAACAAAAGGGAATATTTCTATCAATACAATACCCTGTACCAATTCATAAGATGAATGCATTCAATAAAGGATTAAATAAATTTGATAAAAATAACCTTGGTAATAGCGAGTCACTTTCCAGGAGTATTTTTTCACTTCCAATATATCCTACCTTGAAAAAAAAAGATCAACTTAAAATAATTGAAGAAATTAATAACTTTATAAAAAAAAATTAAAGTATAAATTCATTGAATTCTTCTAAATTATTTATCATATAATCAGGATAACTTTCATCGAATTCAACTTTTTGATAATTATGTTTACGTCCAAATAAATCCTCTAAATTCAATATCTTTTTATTAATTACATCTACCGATGAATACTTATCAGCACTAAATTCTTGATGTTGAAATGTTTTTAATTTTTTAGAAATTAATTTAGGTGTGTAAAGGTTATTAAAGTGCCACCCACCATCATTAATAATTTGAATATTTTTTTCTATCTCTATTCTCCAAAAAGGTTTTTTTAAATTTTTAGTTAATATTTTTTTTCTTAAATGTGTAATACTTTTTAAATCTTTTTTTTTACAAATTCTTGATCCCTCCCATGGACTTTCATATTTATTAAAAATATTAATCTTGTAAACAAAAAATTTTTGCATAAAAACTCCATACTTTTTATGTAAAGTAATATTTTTTAATAAATTAGGGTTGGGGATTTCATCTGAGTCAGAATATAATATAAAATCCTCATCTTTAGCGTCATACAGCCCATTTATAATTTTTTCTCTTTGATATGATTCGATTTTCCAACCATCATTTAAATTGGGGAAATTCTGATCTATAATAATATGTCTTACTTTATTTTCAAAGTTTTTATTTTTTAGTTTAAAATTAATATTTTTTTTTATACCTTTATGGTCATAGTTTGATTCACAAACTACAAAATAATCTACTACATCTTTTAATATTTCAAATCTAGAATTAACTAATAAGTTTTCATCAAAAAAAGTAACACAATCATATATTTTATTTTTATGCATTATTTTTACGAACCATTACTACACAATTATTGGCTATATTTTTTTTATGAAATATATCTATTATTGAATAATTGTAGTTGGTATTATTAAAATATTTTATAAACTTTTCTTTATCTTTATAATAAACATCTTCGATTATATAGACTCCATCATCACTAAGATATTTTATAGAATTTTCAAAAAAACAAATATTTGCATTGTACTCATGCAAACCATCCTCAAGTATTATATCAAAAGTTTCAATTCCTATATTTTTAAATAACACCTCAATAGTTTCTGGGTTTGTTTGATCCACAAAAAAAGTTTTTATTCTTTCTTCATCTCTTAATATCTCTTTATCTATATCTGCTCCATAAATATCAGCATTTTGAAAATAGTCTCTCCAAGCCCTTAATGATGCTAACGGCGTGCCCTGTGCACCCATATTGCTAGCTAGATTCACATTATTGGTACCTAGGCCAATTTCTAAAAAATTTTTTATTTTTTTTCGATTGTTAAAAAAGATTTCTGAATAATATTCACTATAGTTATGATGATCATTTTTCCCTCCCTTATCACTCCCATATAAATTCATTAACTCAGTTAATTTTAAATTTGCTGAAGAATTGACTACATAGTTTAACTTTGTACTTTTATTTTGACTTAAAAACTTTATCTTATATTTTAGTGTTCTAATTAATTCTCTTAAATATTTCATAAAATTATTTTTCTTTATTTATCTTTAATACACCAATAAATGCTTCTTGAGGTATTTCTACTTTTCCAAATTGTTTTCCTCTAGCTTTTCCTTTTTTTTGCTTATCTAATAGTTTTCTTTTTCTGTCTCTTGCTCCACCACCATGAATTTTAGTTAATACATCTTTTTTAAATCCTTTAATAGTTTCTCTTGCTATAATTTTTCCTCCTATTGCAGCCTGAACGGGAATCATAAAGTTATGTCTTGGAATTAAATCTTTTAACTTTTCACAGACTTCTCTTCCAACTGTTTGTGCAAAATCCTTATGAACCATCATTGATAATGCATCAACTGGTTCAGTATTTACTAAAATTCCTAGTTTAACTAAATCGCCTTCTCTATGATCTATAATTTCATAATCAAAACTTGCATAACCACTGGTCATTGATTTTAATCTGTCATTAAAATCAAAAACAACTTCATTTAAGGGAATTTCATAATTTAACACTGCTCTATTACCAGAATAATTTAAGTTAGTTTGTACCCCTCTTTTATCTTGGCAAACTTTTATAATCGCTCCTAGGTATTGATCTGGGGTGATAATCGTTGCTTTAATCCAAGGTTCTTCTATGTAATTAATTAATGTAGTTTCAGGTAAGCTTGAAGGGTTTTGTAACTCTATTATCTCACCTTTGTTCATATGAACTTTATAAACAACACCAGGTGTTGTAGTTAATAAATTTATATCAAATTCTCTCTCTAGTCTTTCTGTAATAATTTCTAAATGTAATAAACCTAAAAATCCACATCTAAACCCTAATCCTAACGCTGAAGACGACTCTGCTTCATAAGAAAAACTTGCATCATTTAATTGAAGTTTACCAAGACCGTCCTTTAACTTTTGATATTCTGAGCTATCCACTGGAAATAGTCCACAAAATACAACTGGTTTACTTGGTTTAAATCCTGGTAACGCCTCTTGATGTGGTTTACTTGCATCACAAATAGTATCTCCAACTTTTGTTTCTGATAAAATTTTTATTCCAGTTGTTATAAAACCAATTTCTCCAGCATTTAACTCTTTAATATCTGTTGCTTTTGGGGTGAATACCCCAACTTTTTCAATGATGTATTCTTGTTTATTAGACATCATCTTTATTTTCATGTTTTTAGAAATTTTACCATTAATAACTCTAACTAAAATGACTACTCCTAAGTAAGTGTCATACCAGCTATCAACTAATAAACATTTTAAATCTGCATCTTCGTCTCCTTCTGGTGCCGGCAGTGACACAATAATTTGTTCTAAAATATCCTCTATACCTTCGCCTGTTTTTCCAGAACAAGGTATGGCATTTTCAGTATCGATTCCAATCACATCTTCTATTTGTTTTTTTGTTTTTTCTAAATCTGAAGCTGGTAAATCAACTTTGTTTAAAACGGGAACTATTTCATGCTTAGTATCCAAAGCTTGATAAACATTAGCTAATGTTTGTGCTTCTACTCCCTGGGTACTGTCAACAATCAAAATAGATCCCTCACATGCATATAAAGATCTACTAACCTCATAACTAAAATCTACATGTCCCGGGGTGTCAATAATATTTAAGATATATTCCTTTCCATTTTTTGCTTTATACTTAAGTTTTACAGTTTGAGCCTTAATAGTTATTCCTCTTTCTCGTTCAATATCCATAGAGTCTAAAACTTGAGCTTTCATTTCTCTTTCAGTGAGACCACCACAACTATGGATTATTCTATCTGCGATAGTTGATTTACCATGATCTATATGAGCAATAATTGCAAAGTTTCTAATATGATCAATTTTTGTCATGCTTATGATCTAATCTTTGCGTCTGTTTTTAATTCTACAGTTGAAATAATAAGTTGATTAATCTTGTTTAAATCTTCCTCATTTAATGTTTTCTCTAAAGACTGAATTATAACATTTAATGCAATTGATTTTTTATTCTCAGGAATATTTTCTCCTTCATAAACATCAAACACTTTAACTGATTTTATTAAACTTTTATCCACATTTGCAATGATCTCTATTAATTCTTGAACTTTAAAATTTTTATCAAGAATAAAAGCAAAATCTCTTTCAGATTTTTGAAAGTCTGAATATTTATATTGATTTTTTTGATCTTTTAGCGATTTTTTTGGCTGTTTTATATTATTTAAAAATATTTCAAAACCAACTAATGCTTCAGTTTTAATATCCAATTTTTTTAATATATTTGGGTGAATATCACCAAAAAAAGCTACTACTTTTTCTTTATCTTTATTTAAAAATATTCTTCCAGATTTTCCTGGATGATAATAGTTTGGTGTTTCGTCATCAATATAGAATTTGTCTTTATTATACCCAGCTTCAACTAAACTTTGAATAACATCTCTTTTAACATCAAAAATATCAACTAATCTCTCTTGTTCTGCCCAGCTATATCTTGCTAACTTTCCAGACCTTAATCCACTAATTACTGTCTGTTGCTCTCCTGGTTGAGATCCTGAAAAAATTGGACCTATTTCAAATATTGATAAATCCTTAAATCCTCTTCCCAAATTTTTATTTAGATAAATCATTAAATTTGAAAAAATTGAACTTCTCAATACATCTAAATCTGAACTTATAGGATTAACTATTTTAATTTCTTTATTATTTTCAATAAACAATTGATTAATTTTACTATCTGTAAATGACCAAGTAATTGCCTCAAGATACCCCTTAGATGCAATGGCTCTCTGTAAAAAATGAAATAATTTTTGTGTTTGATTTAAAGTCTTTTTTCTTCTAACTTTCTCTGGTTCGATTATCTTAATTTGATCATAACCTTTAATTCTTACTAGTTCTTCAACTATATCTACTTCTTGTTCAATATCAGGCCGCCAAGATGGAATTGTTAATGATAATAATTTTTTTTGTTTTTTTACTTTAAATCCTAAGTTGGTTAGTATTTTGATCATTTCTTTTTGATCACAATTAAAGCCTGTTATTTTTTCAAATAACTCTGTATTAAATTTTACTAAATTATTTTTGATATTTTCTGTTTTTTGAATATCAAATTTACTAATTTCTCCTCCACAGATTTTTTTAATTAATTCAGCAGCTCGTTGAAGCCCTTGTTCTATTGATAGTGGATCAATTCCTCTTTCAAATCTAAACTTTGCATCTGTATCTATATTTAAAATTTTAGAAGTTTTTCTAATTGATCTTGGGGCAAAGTATGCAGACTCAATTAATACATTTTTGGTGTCTAATCCCGTTCCAGACCTTGTTCCTCCAATTATACCACCCAAACCTAATATGCCAGAAGCATCTGTAATAACACACATATCATTTTCGAGTTTATAATCTTTATCATCTAGTGCTTTAAATTTTTCACCTTTTTTAGAATTTCTTATTATTATTCCTTTATCTATTTTATCAGCATCATAAGCATGCAATGGTCTATTTAAATCAAGCATTATATAGTTAGTGATATCGACTATTGCAGAGATAGGTTTTTGCCCTAATGAAATTATTTTTTTCTTTAACCAGTCTGGACTTTCAGTATTTTTTACTCCTTCAATTAAACAGCTACCAAAAGTTGTACATCCTTGATTTTTCTCTTTGATTAATTTTACACTTACTTTTTGTTTATTTTTTTGAATTAGTTTTTCTTTTTTTAGATTTTTAAATTTACCTGAGCCTGCTGTAGCTAAATCTCTCGCTATTCCTCTTATTCCTAAGCAATCTGCTCTATTTGGAGTAATTGATATATCAATTACATTTAGGCTACTTTTAGGAAAGTAGTTAGTACCTACTCTTTTAGCATATTTCTTTACTGAAAGTTCAATAATACCATCACTATCATTTGATAGGTTTAATTCTGATTCTGAGCAAAGCATTCCATATGAGGTGACACCTCTTATCTTGCTAACTACTAGCTTCATTTGATTTTTTGGCACTACTGAGCCGGGCGGTGCATAAATTGTTAATAATCCTTCGTTTGCATTAGGTGCACCACATACAACTTTAACCAGGTCACCTGACCCTATATCAACATCACAAACCCTAAGTCTATCTGCATCTGGGTGTTTTTCTGCCTTTAAAATTTTAGCAACTATGAAGCTATCTAATTCACCTGATTGACTATCAACACTCTCTACTTCTAATCCAATATCTGTAAGTTTATTGATAATTTGATTTTCATTAAGTTTAGTGTCCAGATGTTCTTTTAACCAATTCGTTGTGATTTTCATCTACTCAAACCTCTATAATTAGTTGGCACATCTATCGGATCAAATCCAAAGTGATTTAGCCATCTATAATCACAGTCAAAAAAGGCTCTTAGATCGTTTATACCATATTTAAGCATTGCCAATCTATCTATCCCTATCCCAAATGCATACCCTTGAAATGCATTAGGATTTACTTTTACATTTTTTAAAACATTTGGATGAACCATTCCACAGCCCAAAACTTCAAGCCACTTATCTCCTTCACCAATTATAATTTTTCCGTCTTTAATTTCATAGCCAATGTCAACCTCAGCTGATGGTTCGGTAAATGGAAAATGACTTGGTCTAAATCTCATTTTAATTTTATCTACCTCAAAAAACTCTTTAATGAAATAATTTAAACATCCCTTTAAGTGACCCATATTTATGTCTTTATCGATATGCAGTCCTTCAACTTGATGAAACATGGGTGTATGCGTTTGATCACTATCTGATCGATATGTTCTGCCTGGTGCAATTATTTTAAAAGGTGGTTTATTATTAATCATAGTTCTAATTTGAACTGGAGAAGTATGTGTTCTAAGCAGTAACTCTTTTTTTTGATCAAGATAAAATGTATCATGCATATCTCTTGCTGGATGATTATCTGGTGTATTTAATGCTGTAAAATTATTATATTCATTTTCAATATCAGGACCTTCTTCTACACTAAATCCAATTTCTGAAAAAATTGAAGAAATTTCATCTATAACTTGCGATACAGGATGAATTTTTCCTTGAACAAAAGGTCTCTCTGGTAAGGTTATATCTATTTTTTCTTTTTCTAATTTTTGATTAATCTCTTTAATTTCAATACTATTAATTTTTGCTGTGATTAAATTTTGAATCTCATCTTTTACTAAGTTTAAATCTGATGCAAAAATTTTTCTCTCTTCTTCTGCTACTTTTCCAAGTTGCTTGAATTGAGAGCTAATCAATCCATTTTTACCAAATAGATCTATTTTGATTTGATTAACTTGATTTAAATCTAAATTTTCTTTTAACTTTAAAAGAAATTCATCTTTTATTTTTTTAATATCTGACATATTGAAAGATTATTTCTTCACCGAAGAAAAACAATAGTGAAGATTAATTTAATGCCGATTGAGCTTTTTGAACGATCGTTTTAAAGGCTTCTGGGCTATCGTATGCTATTTCAGCTAATATTTTTCTATCTAG
>Ga0209709_10000937_pt1 | contig 27481 bp, 24 predicted proteins | sample ArcticOcean_MG_C_2_FD_187435 | JGI IMG/M metagenome (GOLD analysis project Ga0209709, IMG submission 187435) | Marine microbial communities from western Arctic Ocean - ArcticOcean_MG_CB4_136 (SPAdes) (version 2) | ecosystem: Environmental > Aquatic > Marine > Oceanic | place: Arctic Ocean...
ATTTTGAAAGGTAGTGCACACCCATATAAAAAGGAAGGGTGTCCGCCAATGCGACACACAGTTTAAATAGATAGTTGCTGGCCATAAGTACTAACATTGCGCCGGCACTCATTACGCCCGCGAGAAATTGGGCGCCAAATGTCACGGCAATCACCATAAACGAATCAACACCCTGACTGACCATCGTGCTGCCATTGTTTCTGAGCCATAGGTGCTTACCTTTTGTGAGGCGCTTTAAGAAATGAAAGATGTAAACGTCACAGTATTGTGCTGCAATATAGGCCACCATTGAAGCCATGACAGCGCCTGTTGTAGTGGCGTAAAGTAAAGTGAACAGCTCTACTGAGCCTGCAACCGAACTGCCATTAGGCAAAGCGACATCTTCCGCTAGTTGAATAAGCTGCCAGGGAGGTTGGCTTTCAGCGGAAGGCATGGCGTTAGCTAGCCACATCGTGCCGAGAATAAAAAAGTTCAGACCCAACCCGACCGTGACCATAAAGTTCGCTCGTGCACGGCCGTATAACTCGCTGATCAGATCAGTACAGAGAAAGGTCAAGGGGTAAGGCAATACACCTACAGCGAGTGCCATTGGCCCAAGTTGGATAAAGCGGGTGATGCCGATAATGTTCAACATGGTCATGGCGCATAGAAAGAAACCTGCCAGAACCAGGAACACTCTCTCTCGTCTTTCCCGGATTTCGTCGGAAATTTCTCTGGGCTGGCCTTGCATACTAGTTCTCCAATTGTCCAAGGTTGGCGTGAATGATGGCGCCGTTTATAACGGGGTTGTCTGCCGCAAAGCAGATTGTCCGGGCGATCTCTTCGGGCTCGATTAGTCGCCCAAAGGTTGACCCAGCCGCTATGCTATTCAGTACCTCCTGCGAGTCACCGACGTGTGCCCTTAACATTTCGGTGTTTGTGAATCCGGGACAGACGCATGCGGTATGTATGCCGGAGCCAGCTAGATCCTGGCAGGTGGCCCGCATCATGCCGATCATTGCGTGCTTCGTAACAACATAACTATAAGAATTGGGAACCGCTTTTTCTGACAGCGTGGACCCCACATAAACGATTGATGAACCAGCGTTCATTTTCGGCAACAGTGCCGCGTTCAAAATTTGTGGTGCAATGACATTGATGTTGATAACGGAACGAAAGTTCTCAATGTCATCACTTCGTACGGTCTCGCTGGTCAGTCTTGCTGCATTGTGGACCAGATGAAGTATCCCGGGTTTTAGGCTATCCGCGAAGGCTTCGACTTCCTGCGCTGAGTTTGGTCCTGCAAGATCAATCTGGACATTTTGTATTTCAGGTAAGTCTGCAGGGGTCCGCGACAGGTTGAATACTAGGTGTCCTGCTTTAATAAAGTCCGCTGCCGCGGCCTTACCGATACCTTTGCTAGCTCCTGAAATTACAACGGTACTCATGGTTTTATCTCTGAATTTGTTTTAAACCAGCTTGCAGACCCATTTTGCCCTGGGCTGGATGAAACTTTTACGGTCATCTCTCTGATATCCTCGGCCTTGATATCCTGATGATCAAGCATTCTTTCCAGCAGGTAATGGCAGAGCTCTTCGACACTGGCATTTGATATCGGCAGGGTTATGACGTCCCTTGGTAAAAACGGTATGCGCTCATCGCCGTAGACTGCCACAATGTAATCTCCATCGCGCTCCAGCTGAAGGTAGGGTGACTTTTCTGGCAGGATTGTTTTTTCGTCTAATTCATCACATAGCTCTTTGACCACTCGTTTGATCAGTGAGTAGTCAAAAATTAGCCCATTGGAGTCAACCGGAGAAGTAAGTTCGCATTCCACTTGGAAGTTATGACCGTGCAGGTCCTCCCTTACAGTCTGAGAGAAAATAGTGAAATGTGCGGCCGAAAAATTCAGGGCCTGCTTGGCTATTTCTATTCTGCTTAGTTTTATTGGTGTCACGCTGTAAGCCAAGAAAATTAAACAAGCATCTTAACAGAAGCCGCGAAATCCAGCAGTGCAATAGGTCTCATGTATTACCGTGGTGCTTTCAGTGAGTCATTTGCCAGGGCCTTTGCACTTGAGGCACACTCTCTCACTGATTTTTTAAATGGAGAACTACGATGACCCTTTCTACCTTGAGCCGTTCCATTAAAGGTGAAGTCGCGATTGTTACTGGTGCCGCATCAGGTATGGGCAGGGCAACTGCGCATTTGTTCGGTGATGAAGGAGCGCGAGTCGCGTTGATTGACGTTAAAGCTGCGCCTTTAAAGGCCGTGGTCAAAGAAATGACCGATGCGGGGTACGATGCGAAAGGCTGGGTTTTGGACCTTATGGACGAGACCGCTATTGGGAGGGTGTTTTTGGAGATTGGAGAGCATTTTGGCGAGATTGATATTCTGGTGAACAATGCAGGAATATCTATGTTCGCGCCGATAGATTCTGAAGACTACGGTATTGCGTGGAGTAAAAGCATGGCTGTTCTCCTCACAGCGCACACTTTAACGATTCGAGCAGCGTTACCCTATCTGCGTAAGTCTGCGCACGCTCGTATTGTAAATATTGCTTCGACGGAGGGGTTGGGTGCCACTAAATATGGGAGTCCGTATACGGCAGCAAAGACAGGAGTGATCGGCCTGACCCGTTCCTTAGCGATTGAGCTTGGTCCAGAGAATATTACCGTTAATTGTGTTTGTCCTGGTCCTATCAATACAGGCATGACGTCAGCTATTGCAGACGGGGACAAGGTGGTCTTTGCCAAGCGCCGCACTGCGCTTAGGCGCTATGGGGCACCGGAAGAAGTCGCGCACGGAACGCTCGGTCTGGTTCTACCGGCATCACAATACATAACTGGGGTAACCCTTCCTGTGGATGGTGGCCTGACGATCCGAAATGCCTGACGCGATGAAAGAGAAAATCTCAAAGAAATCTTTTGATCGAGAAAAAATACATGCGGGGAATATAGGTCGGAATGTTGACCACACTGCTGTCCAGATCGAGGTTGAACGCCTTTTGGCCAGTATGAGTTTGCAGCAAAAGATTCATGAAATACGTGGCTGGCAAGCAGCGCCTATTGATGGACTTTTCTATGCTGGTGGTGACGAAGTGCTCAATATTCCTTCCTACAGGATGGTCGACGGACCAAGAGGAGCGAGAACCGGAATGGCGACCGCATTTCCGGTGGCCATTGCGCGGGGAGCAACCTTTGACGTTGAGCTTGAACGCAAGGTTGGTTTGGCTGCTGGTCTGGAGGTTGCCGCAAAAAATGGGAATGTAATCCTAGCACCCACAATTAACCTGCTGCGTCACCCAGGTTGGGGGCGCGCGCAGGAAACCTATTCGGAAGACTCCTTTCACCTGGGCGCTATGGGTGTGTCGTTTGTGTCTGGTGCTCAAAACCATGTGCTTACAAGCCCGAAACACTTCGCACTTAATAATATTGAAATGACCCGCTTCGAGATGAGTGCCAATGTCGATGAGCGGTCACTACATGAGGTTTACCTGCCGCATTTCAAACGATGCGTCGTTGAGGGTGCTGCAGCGTCTGTTATGAGTGCTTACAACAAAATGAACGGTGTTTACTGCGGTGAAAACTTCGTTTTGCTCAATGATATTCTTAGGGATGACTGGGGGTTTAAGGGTTTTGTGGAATCAGACTGGTTCCTTGGGACCCGGTCTACTGCTGCTGCGATCAACGCGGGCATGGATATCGAGATGCCGGTGGGTTACCGATTTGACGATGCAAAAATCACGGATGCGATCGCGATCGGTGAACTGACCGAGAAAACAATTACGCGAAATGCTGGCAGGGCGCTATATCAAAAAATTGCGTTCGATCTTGCGAACAGAGAGGTACCCGACGCGTCTGTGGTGGAATGTATTGAACATATTGAACTGGCCCAAGAAGTGGCTGAGAAGTCATTCGTATTATTAAAGAATGAGGGCGTGCTGCCTTTATCCAACACTCAAAGTATAGCTATTATTGGTGACCTTGCAGATATTCCAAACCTCGGTGATCGTGGCAGCAGTATGGTGACGTCTTCAGAGGTCACCACTCCTTTGACTGGGCTAAGGGCCTATAGCGACCAGGTAGCCATCAGCTACTACTCCAGTGATGCGGATCTATGCGACATTAATAAGGCTGACGTCGCCGTGGTTGTCGTCGGGCTGACATATAAGGAAGAAGGTGAGTTCATTCCGACGCAGCAACTGGAATCAGAAGGTTCGGACCTTGCTAGGGGTGGGGACCGCGCTCATCTTAGGTTGCCCGAAAGCCAGGAACAGCTGATTCAAGAGGTTGCGTCGAAAGCGAAGAAAACCATCGTTTTGCTTGAGGGTGGCAGTGCGATTGAGGTGTCGAGCTGGGTAAACGAGGTTGATGCTTTGATGATGGTCTGGTACCCGGGCAGGGAGGGGGGGCATGCCATTGCCCGTGTGCTCTTTGGCGCGGTCAGTCCATCCGGAAAGCTACCGGTTAGTTTTCCTCGCTCAATCAGGCAATTGATGGATTGGGATATTACGGCGCTCGATATCACCCACGACCTGTTCCATGGCTATCGCTACCTTGACAAAAAAGAAGAACGGCCAGAGTTCCCTTTTGGGTTTGGACTCAGTTATACAGAGTTCACCCTGGAAGATTTGCAGGTCGAACGCGTGGAGCACCGGTTCTTTTTGGTTGTCAGCGTGAGGAACGCGGGCGATACAGTCGCCGCTGCAGTTCCCCAGCTATATGTGTCGTATCGCAATTCAGCTGTTGAGCGGCCGGTTAAGGAGCTCAAGGGCTTTGGGCGTGTTGAGCTGACGCCGGGTGAAACAGCAGACATGGAAATTGAACTGAGTGACGAAGAGCTACGCTACTACGACCCACATTATGGCTGGGTGCTTGAAGCCTGCACCTATGACTTTAGGGTAGGGCAGACGTCAGATAACTTGCCGCTCGAATCGACTTGGAGCTTCGATGGCGAAGACTGGTTGCCCGAGGGCATATAGTAAATTACCCCGGTCCGGTTTATTCATCACCCATAGGTGCTGGCATATAGAGTCTTCTTGGGCTGGCTAGGCACACTACCTAGGCAGGTAACAATTAAGTAAGTTACAGAAAACCCGCGTCTGCCGACGCCTTATTTGATGTAAATCATAAGCCCTGCGCGTAAGCTTGCCCCTACGAGTAACGCCAGTCAGGCAGTACCTCGTTGCCTTGAAGTGCGCATGTTGGCTGGTCCATAAAGGATCGAAAATTATTGAAAGCCACGATGGTGTTCGTGAAGCTAACAGCTCGGATAAGAGTCAATCAGCCCGAATCATAGCAGTTCGCAGGGTTTCGCAGCTGTGGCACAATAGCGCACGTTTTTAAATCACCTCCGGAAATCAAAATGGAAGATGTCGTAATTGTTGATGCCGCACGTTCTGCGGTGGGTAGAAAAAATGGGTCGCTTGGTCTGGTGCATCCCACCGACACATTGGGTCACACGATCATGAAAATGCTGGAACGAAGTAACGTTTCGTCAGACAACGTTGACCAGGTGATTGGCGGTTGTATCAACAAACTTGGCGCGCAGGGAATGAATGTTGCAAGAACTGCCTGGTTATCGCATGGAGGGGCTCAAGAAACGGCCTGTATCACTATTGACTCCCAATGTGGTTCTTCTCAAGAAGCCGTTCACCTTGCCACCAGTATCCTTCGTTCGGGCATGGCCGAATGTGTTATCGCCTGCGGTGTCGAGAACATGTCGCGACTGCCGATTGGAACAGATTCAGTAGGTCTTAAACCTGAGCTTGGTAAACCTGTTTCTCGCTCGTACTTCGAGCAATACGAATTCACCAGTCAGTTTGAAGGTGCGGAACGGATGGCAGAAAAATATCAAATCACGCGACAAGACACTGACGCTTTTGGTTTGCAGTCCCAGGAACGCGCGAAAAAAGCAGTAGAGAGTGGTCATTTCGATAGCCAAATTATTCCTATGGAAGTGCCTGTGTTTGGCGATGATGGTAAGAGAACAGATGAGTCTTTTGTTTTTAAAAAAGATGAAGTTCTTCGTGACACCAGCCTTGAAGCGCTCGCGGGTCTAAAACCAGTTGCTCGGAAAGATGGTATTCATACTGCGGGAACTTCCTCGCAGATTGCAGATGGAGCGGCAGCCGTCTTACTCATGACGGCATCGAAGGCGGCTGAGCTTGGCGTGAAGGCTATCGCGCGCGTAATTGATGCCCAGCTGGTTGGTTGTGACCCTGTGCTAATGCTCGAAGGTCCAATTCCGGCCACTGAAAAAATGCTCAAAAAAACTGGGCTAGAGATTTCTGACATTGATGTATTCGAGGTCAATGAAGCCTTTGCTTCAGTGGTACTAGGCTGGGCCAAAACAGTGGGAGCCGACATGGATAAGGTAAACCCTAATGGTGGTGCTATTGCGCTAGGCCATCCTCTTGGTGCAACAGGATGTTTTCTGACGACAAAGGCAGTGCATGAGCTGCAGCGCACCGATGGGGAATACGGGTTAATCGCGATGTGTTGTGGCGGTGGGCTTGGTACAGGAACCATTATTCAGAAAATTTGATGTCTCAAAAACGTCATGCTGAACGAAATTGAAGGGTCTCCTGTTTGGTAGACCCGGTTCTCGCTCGGACCTTGCCATCATCACCGATTTCTGAAGATCCTCGGGTGGGTATACCTCTCTCGATAGTAAATGCTGATTTTTTAGATTGTGGTTTCGGGCTTTGGGCTGTGGGAACAAAATCGCAATGGTGGCGAGGAGGTGATCTTATGAGCTATCCTTTTGCCCTCATTATTATTAATAATTAAGATTAGGGGTTAGATGTGAGTGATTTAAAAGGGCAAGTTGCTGTTGTCACGGGTTCAAGCAGAGGGATTGGCAAGGGGATTGCCCTAGCACTAGCGGAACAGGGCTGTACGGTATACGCAACGGGCAGAACTATCGGTGAGGGTGAACGAACGATCAATACAACAGCACGTCAGGTCACTGAAGCTGGCGGCGAAGGTCACGCCATCCAGTGTGATCATGGTGATGACGATGACATTGCACGCTTGTTTGAGCAAATTGGCAAAGAAGCTGGACGAATCGATATCCTTGTTAACAATGTCTACAAGATTCCAACTCCGCCAGCCTGGGGTGGTGGTTACTGGGACCACCCCATTTCGATTTGGGATGATCAGGTTGGTATTGGTCTGCGGGCGCATTATGTCGCGAGCTGGCACGCTGCTCAGTTGATGTTCAAAAGTGAAAATGCGCGAATGTTAAATGTATCGTCGCCGGGTGGTCAGAGTTATCACTTTTCTTCATCTTACGGAACGGGTAAGGCAGGCCTTGATCGTTTAACGGCAGACATGGCCGTTGAGCTTGAGCCGAAAGGTATTCCCGCATGTGTCCTATATCCCGGAGCTGTGTCGACAGAGTTTATTCAGGATGCTGCAGAGGAACAGGGTATGGATCTGTCTCAATCACAAACGCCATTGCTCGTTGGGCGGGCCGCCACTTCACTGCTGATGTCAGGCGACATGATGCCACGCACGGGAACCATCCAGTGGGTGGAAGATCTCATTGCCGAATTTGATCTCTACGATGAAAACGGTTCTCGTCCAACAGAGAAATACGCCCAAAGGAATGGCTAGTGGAATTTGCCGTCGCCGTCGCTTCTGACACCGACTCTTGGAAGCATGTAAAGCGAGCTGAGGAACTTGGTTTTCACTCAAGCTGGTTTTATGACACACAGCTTTTGAATCCGGATGTATTTATTTGCATGGCTCTTGCTGCTGCAAATACATCATCCATTCGGTTGGGCACCGGCGTACTAATTCCATCCAATAGAATCGAGCCGGTAGCCGCGAATGCGTTCGCAACGCTGAACAAGCTAGCGCCGGGTCGTATCGACTTTGGCGTTGGTACAGGCTTCACGGGTCGTCGAACCATGGGTCTCAAGCCAATTCCACTCGCGCGAATGAAGCGCTACATAGAGCGGGTTCAGTCGATGTTACTTGGCGAGACAATAGAGTGGGATTTCGAAGGTCAGGAGCGGAAAATTCGTTTCCTGAATCCTGACCTCGGGCTAATAAATATTGACGACCAAGTTGATTTACATATCTCTGCGATGGGTCCAAAGGCGCGTCTCCTTGCGGCGGAAATGAAAGCCGGGTGGTTGAATTTCGGGAATGATCCTGTCTCCCTGATCAGGGAGCTTAGAGACATGCAACAAGCTTGGCAGGGGGCTAGTGTCGATGACGCAGCGCAGCACAGTACGGTGTTTGCGCTCGGCGCGGTACTCAGCGGCACGGATGCTGAAAATAGAGCAAAATTAATGGCTCAGGCGGCCCCATGGACTGCGGTGATGTTCCACAACATGCTCGATGGGATTATGCCAGTACCTCTGAACCTGCCAGAAGGCATTTCAGCGATTGTAGATCAGTACCGGGGTTTGTTAGAAAACTACCAGCCAGAGGATGCTAAGTACCTGACGGTGCATAGGGGACACTTGATGTTTCTCCGAGAAGAAGAAAAGCGATTGATAACCCCTGAATTTGCCCAGGCAACATCATTCAGCGGTTCGCGTGATGAACTTGTGGACAGAATCAGGCGGTTGGCAGAGGCTGGATATAGTCAGATCGCTATCCAGTTGGTTCAGGGGCAGGAATCTGCTCTTGAAGATTGGGCAGAGGTCTTCGAAAGAGTTTAGTCCGTTTATTTATGGCCGGCGGGTATCTTTATTACGCCTGCGAAATGGCCAGAGCCTGGTCAATATCCCACAGAATGTCATCGATCGACTCAAGCCCGACTGAAATTCTGATCATGTCTGGCGAAACGCCCGCCGCGATCTGTTCGTCTTCATTTAACTGGCGGTGGGTGGTTGATGCAGGGTGGATAATGAGGGTCTTTGCATCCCCAACATTAGCCAGGTGACTCATGAACTCTGCATTCTCAATAAATTTCACTCCCGCTGGTTGACCACCTTTGATTCCAAAAGTGAGGATGGAACCTGCGCCTTTTGGTAGATATTTCTTTGCCAGCTTTGCGTATGTATTATCCGGCAGACCGGCATATTTCACCCAGTTAACTGCTCTGTGCTCGTTTAGGAACGTGGCTACTTTTTCCGCATTTTCCACATGCCTTTCCATTCGTAGGTGCAGTGTTTCCAATCCTTGTAGGAACAGGAAGGCATTGAATGGCGAGAGGCTTGGGCCGAGTGTTCTTAACGTCTCTAGCCGGCATTTAGTAATGTAGCTGAAGTCTCCGAAGGTCTCATAAAATCGGATTCCGTGATAACCCTTTGAGGGCTCGATCATTTCTGGAAATTTCCCGTTATCCCAAGGAAATTTCCCTGATTCGATGATTACGCCGCCTATTGACGTGCCATGTCCGCAGATAAATTTAGTGGCAGAGTGCACCACAATGTCTGCTCCATGTTTGAAAGGCTTGCATAAGTACGGCGATGCGAATGTATTGTCGACCATCAATGGAATACCGAATTCATGTGCGATGTCGGCCACAGCTTGAATATCAACTAGGTTGTTAGAAGGATTGCCTATAGTCTCGATGAACACGCACCGTGTCTTGTCGTTTATAGCGGCGCGAAAATTCTCCGGATCATCCGGGTCGACAAATGTTGTGTTGATTCCCATACGCCGGAAGTTCACGTCAAACTGGGAGTAGGTGCCGCCATACAATGTGCTGGCTGAGACAATTTCATCACCATTGGAGAGCAACGTGAGGAGGGCAGTCATTTGTGCCGCCATGCCTGAAGCAACAGCCAGCGCTGCAGTTCCTCCCTCTAGTGCCGCCATGCGTTCTTCGAACATCGCAGTTGTGGGATTAGATAACCGGGTATAGATGTTCCCGAATGTCTGCGCATTGAACAGACTGGCGGCGTGGTCGGTATCGTCGAAGACATACGCCGCGGTCTGGTATATGGGTGCCGCTCTTGAACCGGTAGCGGGGTCAGGAATCTGTCCTGCATGAAGGCAGAGTGTTTCGAAATCGTATTCGTGGTCTGGCATTGGTAATCCTATTTTTACACCCTAACCAGGGTCGCTTGAGATAATTAGCTGAAGCTGATTAGATAACACGCCGTGGCCGCTTGCTGGAAATAACTCCCGTATTGACGCCGGACCAGTTAAGGCCTCCAAAGAGCCGGGCATATTCGATTTTCATACATCGGTCCATGACCACTGTCATGCCTTTGTCTCTCGCCTCGGTGGCGGCTTCTTCGTTAGCGATTCCAAGCTGCATCCAGAAAACTTTTGCATCTAGCTTTTCTGCGCCTTCAATAAAGCCAGCCACATTCTCTGTTCGTTGAAAAAGATCAACGACGTCTACGGGTCCCCCGATGGATGCGAGATCGGGTACACAAGGCTGCCCCAGAATTTCATCATAGTTGGGATTGACTGGAATGACATTGTAGCCGCGAGCCAACAAATACTTTGCAGCAAAATAACTTGGTCGGAACCAGTTACCCGATAGCCCGACTATTGCGATCGTGGATGCCTCTTCAAGAATGTCTCTAATTTGGCTATTTGAAAGGTTGTCCGCGGTCATAACTGCTCTCCAAGAAGAAGTGCAATTGTACATCAGGCCCCTTCGGTTTTATCAAATCTAATTAAGGAGTGTGGTGTTCTTCAATATAGAATTTGTTGATTGGAATTAACTCCAAAAACGCACGTAAAATCTCTGCCAGGAAAGTGGCTTTTACTTCTGTCGGGGCTGGTGAAATAAGCGTTGAGGCAAACCGGTGGTTTCCCTGACGTTGCTAGCGAAGCAGAGTATTCAATCCAGATCAAATATTATTGACGAGCCTGCGAAGTGTTTAAGCCTGGTTCCTCATTGTGCAGGAGGAATTGGTCGACACAGATTAGATAAAAGTCCCTGATATCTAGACCCAAGAAAGGCTGCTCGCCTAAGCCTCTCTACAGGAAAGAGAGGCTTAGAATTTCAAATATCTTTTCCGTCAGAGCGGGTGGCGATGTGTGCTGTTAGATCAAACTTGAAGACTGGGCCCCTTGCTACCATAGCTTCGGCGTGGGCGGTGACAAGATAATCCCATCCTGAATGCGGAAATATGTAGAACTGGTCTTTTTCGACAGCCTCAAATACATGTGTCGCCAAATCTTCCGGCGATTTACTGCCAGCAAGTAGCTCATTAATACCAAGGCCGGAGTTTTCCGGGTTGGCATCACTTTTGAGATCCCCTGGTCTGTTTCGCTCTGCGTCCCCAATCTTTGTGTTCACCCATCCAGGACAGACAACCGACGCTCCAATTGTTCCGCCGGAAGTTTCAAGGTCATTGGCGAGGGCTTCACTCAGGATGATCACCCCGTACTTACTGATGCCGTATGGAACGCTCCCGGGGATAAAAGAAGCAATAGAAGCAGTGTTTACAATATGACCCTCCTCTCCATGGGCAACCATGTGAGGTGCGAAGGTTTGTAGACCTCCCAATATTCCATAGAAGTTCACCCCCATCACCCAGTCCCAGTCGGTATCAGGCATATCCCAGACGGGCTTCGCCGTGCCACCATTGACGACTCCGGCGTTATTAAATAAAAGATGGATGTTCCCAAATTTGGCGGTGGTTTCGTCTCGCAGATTCTCAAGCGCAGGTTTTTGGCTGACGTCCGTGAGGATACCTAACACCGGAGTCTGTCTTTTCTCTAAATGTTCTACAGCAGCTTGGAGTGCGTTTTCTTCAATGTCCGCTAATACGACATTCATCTGTCGGTCGGCGGCAGCGTTTGCCAGTGCTAACCCGATCCCACTTGCGCCGCCTGTAATGACTGCAGTTTTGCCTGAAAAACCCTTCATAGATACCCTTCGTCAACATCTCAAAAGTAACAGGGTTGAAGGAGTTGCATCAAGGTTCATCTGCAAATAAAAACCACGCCTCACCCGAGGCTTGATTCCAATTCAAAGTTTCAGGTCCAGTTCTTAGGTCTAGGTTTTAGACCGTAAGGATCAATGCAATAGCGCCCCGGTTCGGATATGCGCTCTATTTTTCCATCTGTGGAACACCTTCGTCTAAATTTACCCAGTTCTGTTTGGTGCTGCACCAAACATGAAATCCGGGTGTGAATGCAGAAGTATCGTCAAGCGTGCCGGTCTTAAGGAAGAGCAAGTCGGGCTGGCTTGGAACGGCTGAATAAATCGGTGAGCCACAAGTACCACAAAAAAAACGTTCTACAGTACTTCCACTATCAGTATCGCTGTCCTGATAGAGTTTTGGTGCTCCGGACATCTTGAATTCTGCCTTGGGGACGCCGGCAAGCGTTGAAAAAGCAGAGCCGGCCTGGCGTTGGCAGTTTTTGCAATGGCAGACACCGGACATCGCTGGGTCATTGGGGAATTCGTAAGCGATCTCGCCACAAAGGCATTGGCCTGTATGTGCCATATTATTGTCCTTAGTTTGTCTTCAAAGAGGTATAACCAGTATAGCTGCGTCGGATCACACAGTTCCACATGTGAATTAATATCAGGTACTCTTTCGAGTCTGGCAGACAACAATACAGAGAAAAAAAATGATAAAGCTCGTAATGCCAATGAAAAGGCGCCCTGGCATGAGTGTTTCGGAGTTCCGGGAATACTATGAAACTAAACATCGTTTGATCGGTGAAAAATATTTGACCGGTTATGCAACTCGTTACCTCCGGCGGTTTACGAATCCAAACATGGATCGTGACGGGCAGCTTCGTGATCCCGAATACGATGTCTTTCTTGAAATCTGGTATCCAGACCAGGCGACCTATGAAGCTTGCGGCAAGGCTCTGAGTGCGCCGGAAGTTGCAAAAGAAATTAAAGAAGACGAAGAGAAAGTCTTCGACATGCGTTTTATGCGATCGTACTTGGTAGAAGAGGTTGAATCAGATTTAAACTGACAGGCGAAGTTCTGTGAGTAATAACCCTTGGCAAGATACCGAACGGCTAGGGTGTTTGATTTGTGTATAGCTACTCAGGTAGCTTCTTCGAAGCCTGACCGCTGCGTCGTAAAAGTGGGTCTTTCCGTGACAGTCACCAATTGCTATTGGTTGGTATTATCCTGCGTGGCTCGGTTACTCCGTTAGCATGCGCCACCATTTTTGTGTTTGCGCTGTGTTTGTCGAGCGCAGGGTGATCCAGTCAATATGCGCATCATTCGGTTTTTTGCTGTCTAAGTCGATTGCCCAGAGTGCCCCGATTTCGTTGGGGACTACGGAGTAACGAACATCAATTACCCGGTCAGGTTTTGTCGGATCGATGGCCAGATAACCGTTGGAAAACCACCGAAATCTTTCCAAATCCTTGGCCTGCTGATCGTTGGCGCTAAGCCAGGTGAAATGTTTGTCTAAATTAAGTTTTTCAGCACTATCGCCTGGGAAAAACTTATTTTCTAGTCCGACACGAACACCATCAACAAAGAATCTGTCTTGTGTTTCATACACCACTTTCCACAGAATGAGATTCGCAAACCCAGGTTTAGCTTCCAGTCGAATTGGCTCGTGTCCTCTTTTAGCCGCCAGTTCATGGCCTGCGGCAATTGCCCTGTCGCGCTGCAAGACTCCAACAATCAGATAGCAAATAGCCCATGCAAAAGCTGCGCGTCCCAACCAGGGTTGTTTTCGATATACACCGAAAATAATGAGTCCAAGGATCGGCAAAGTAAATATCGGGTCGATAATGGAAACGTTGTTCCATGAGAAACGCTCCGAAGTAAAAGGCCATAGCAGTTGGGTGCCGTAAGTCGTGCAGGTATCCAGCAAGCCGTGAGTTGCGTAACCTAGCAGACAGAAAAGGTAACTTTCCCTGAACCGTAGGCCCTTTCCTAGGAATCGATGCATAGCCATCGCGACTATTAACGCGCCGATTGGGATAAATATGAGCGAGTGGCTGAATTGGCGGTGAAATTCGAGGAAAAGTAGGGGATCGGTCGGTGAAAAGATAAAGATATCCAAGTCCGGGGCAAGTCCCCCAAAACAACCGAGCAGCGTAGCTGCCTTTATTTTCTCCGGATTACTCCCGCCTTGCGCTAGTGCCGCGCCCAGCGACCCTTGGCTTATTGGATCCATTAGCTAAACCTTAAACGACAGCATTTTAAATGCTAGAGGCTAAAATACAAAGCCTGCCTTCAACAACATGGGGCGTGGAGTACCGGGGCATTGAAGAGTGCAAAAATCCCGTCGCTGGATTGTTCGTATTTGACGAGTACCTTGTGAAGCGCTAGCGTACCTTGTGACTATATTCGGGGCTAACTCATGAGGAAACTAGAAGGCAGGGTAGCACTGGTTACAGGCGCAAGTAGGGGTATTGGTCAAGCTATTGCGGAATTATTCGCGGCGGAAGGAGCCGACGTTGTGTGTGCCGCCAGAACAATCAACGAAGGCGACCATATGCTGGAAGGTTCGCTCAGCAATACCGTTCAACGAATTATTGGGGCCGGTGGAAGCGCCACTGCGGTGGCTGCAAATATTTCGGAAGAGCAAGACTGTCGAGCGCTCTTTGACGCCGCTATCGATATTTACGGAAAAGTCGACATACTAGTTAATAATGCCGCGCTCAATTATTACGTCCCTATCGTCAACTATGACGTCGGTAAATGGATGCGGGCGTTTGCCGTGAATGTTCACGGTCCCTTCATGTTATCTAGATTCGTTTTGCCAGGAATGATTGAGCGCAAAAGCGGCGCAATCGTCAATATTTCGTCCGGCTCAGCGATCGGTCCGGGTCGCGGGCCATATGAAACAGAAGGTCGTGGAGGCACTATGTATGGAGCAAGTAAGGCGGCGCTTGAAAGGATGACTCAGGGCCTTGCGCAGGAAGTTCAGCACCACAATATTGCGATTACTTGTTACTCACCCTCACAGGTCGTGCCAACCCCCGGCACGATTTATCACAAGTTGGTCGAAGGAATGAATGATCCCAAGAGTGAACCGCTGAAAATTATGGCAAAAACGGCATTATTACTTGCGTCTGAGCCTGCCGAAAAGGTCAATGGACGGGTGACCTATAGCCAGCAGATCCTGAAAGAGTTTGGTTGGATAGACAAGGGCAAGGGAATTGGTTTTGATCGAACTGGTTCCGGGTATTCGCAGATATGACTCTAAGGCTTGAGGTTTATATCGACTTTAAAAGCCCGTATGCCTTTATAGCAAAAGATGCGACCTACCAGCTTGAGCAAGAATTTGGGCTGGAGATTGACTGGTATCCACTGACCCTCAACATCGGCAGCTACTTGGGGACTGCGAAGAAAGATAATAGTGGCAAAGTGACAGAGAGTAGCCGTTCACCCAGGCAATGGCTTGCGGTGAAGTATGCCTACAAGGATGCACGCCGATACGCGGAGCTTCGTGGGCTGACCCTTAAAGGTACCCAGAAAATTTGGGACAGCTCGCTTTCTGCGATCGGGTTGTTATGGGCGAAGCGCGAAGGAAGGGTTTGTCTGAAAGCATATATCGATGACACCTATGACAGGTTTTGGAAGCGTGAGCTTGATATTGAAGACCCCCACGTGATTGTTGAGCAGTTGCATGCATCAGGCTGTGATGTAAAAGGGTTTGAGGAATTTTTGAATGGGGAAGGCCGTGATTCTCATGATCGCCTTCAGGGTGAGATTCTCGACAGAGGATATTATGGCGTCCCCACGTATGTGATTGATGGAGAGTCCTATTTTGGCAGGCAACACCTGCCGAGGGTGCGCTGGCACTTAGAAGGTAAAGTTGGCGCCCTGCCTGACATAGCATATGACGTGATTCTTTCTGAAAGTACGCCCGCATCGTGATGACTATTTACGTCAATTTTTCCGAATTACCCTCGTGGCTAATGCTCGCGTCGCTAAAAAGGCTGTGCAGCGAAGTCAGGGTTGAGTTGGCTTGGAAGCCAATGCTCAGTTCTCTCGGTAATGTTGCCGGGTCAAATCTTAAGCCGGGTGTGGACGATCCACTGGAAATCTATAAAGCAAGGAGAGCCGATGCTCGTCATAAAGCCGCTAAGCGCGAAAACGAAAGGATGTGTGAAAGGCTTGGGATCGACCCAGCGCAAGGGGAAAAGAAAATAAATCCCTTTTATTTATCGTTAGGGATGGTCTGGCTGACGAATCAGGGGGCCGAGTTGCAGCAGTATTTCAACTATGTTGAGGCTGCCTTTTCAAAAGCCTTCCGTGATGGCGCTGATGTTGAGTCAGTCTTTGGTCTAAAAGTCGTTTTGAAAGAATCAGAGTTTCGGACCGCAGGTCTGGATTATTTTTTAGCAAATGAGGCCCCCGATCTTGATGCGGCGCAGGAAAAAATAATGGAAAGTGGCGTGTTTAATTCGCCGGCATTCGTCATCGCCGACGAGATTTTCCATGGCCGTGAACACCTTCCACTGATCCAATGGATGCTGAAGAGAAACCGGGGGATACCGCCAGTTTAAAGTGCTAGCTGAGTTCTTCGAGAATTGATGCTATTTTCACTACCCGGGTTTATCTAAAGGAATAAAAAGATGGCTGATCGGCCACTCACGTTGGGTGCTGTGCTTTACGAAGGGTTCGAGTTGTTGGATATGTTCGGGCCCCTTGAGATGTTTACCGCCCTAGCGCCGGAAATGTTGCAGGTTGTCATGATTGCTGAGGCAAAAGGTGCAGTGAAAGCCGGTTCGATGGCAAATAGCCCAATGCCAACGTTCATTGCAGACTATGGGTTCGATGAGGCGCCGGATCTAGACCTGATCTTAGTCCCGGGTGGTATCGGTACTTTTTCTCAGCTCGAAAACGCGAAAATACTGAGTTTCTTGCGAGAACGCTCGAAAAAAGCCCAGATTACATCCTCCGTGTGCTCCGGTTCAGCGTTGCTCGCGAAAGCAGGTCTTCTTGACGGACATAGGGCAACATCAAACAAAATGTTCTTTAACCTGGCCGTGACGCAATCCGATAAAGTTGACTGGATTGAAACAGCTCGCTGGGTAGAGGACGGAAAATTCGTGACTTCCAGCGGCGTTTCAGCAGGCATCGATATGGCGCTGGCTATTATTGCGAGACTATTTGGAAACGAAACGGCAGAGGCAATTGCGACAGGGGCTGAATATACATGGCACCGGGACGCCAATGTTGATCCTTTCGCGCAGTACCTAAATGAAGGCAGTATCTAAATAATTTAGAATAATTAAAAACCGAAAAATCTAACCAAGAGGTAAAAAATGGATTTTGATATCCCCAAAGAGATAGCCGACTACCTCGTCGTGCTGGACGAATTTATCGAGAAAGAGATTAAACCGTTGCAGAATGAAAACGATAACATCCGTTTTTTTGACCATCGACGTGAAGATGCAAGAACCGACTGGGACCGTGGCGGTTTGCCGAATGGAGAATGGGAAGCTTTGTTGTTCGAGGCGCGCATGAGGGCAGATCGGGCCGGTCATTATCGATATGCAATGCCTGAGGAATTTGGTGGTCAGAATGGTTCCAACCTAGGTATGGCCATTATTCGTGAACACTTTGCGTCCCAGGGTCTTGGTTTGCACAACGATCTGCAGAACGAGCACTCTATCGTTGGAAACAATGTGGGTGTTCTACTGATGTCTGAATACGGGACTGAAGAACAGAAGGAAGAGTGGATGCCGCTGATGCTAGAAGGTAAGCGCGGGTTTGCTTTTGGTATTACAGAGCCGGATCACGGGTCCGATGCGACTCACATGGAAACAACCGCGGTTCGTGATGGCGATGGCTGGCGGATCAATGGCGCGAAGACTTGGAATACGGGCATCCATAAAGCGCAGTACGACATGGTGATGGCTCGAACCAGTGGCAAGGCTGGCGATGGCGACGGTATTACAGCTTTCCTGACGCCGATGAACTCAGATGGGTTAAAAATCGAAGAATACCTTTGGACCTTTAACATGCCGACCGACCATGGCACGGTTTCGTTCAAGGATGTCTATGTTGATGATGGTGCGATCTTTGGAGGCGAAGGAACAGGACTGCAGATAGTGCAGCATTTTTTTAATGAAAACAGAATCAGGCAGGCTGCTTCAAGTCTCGGGGCTGCCCAGTACTGCGTCACCGAGTCGGTGAAGTATGCAGGTGAAAGAAAACCATTTGGTAAACCGCTTTCTGTGAATCAAGGAATTCAGTTCCCGTTGGTTGAACTGCAGTCCCAGATTGAGATGCTGCGCGCATTGATTCATAAAACAGCTTGGGGCATGGATAATTATGGGGCGTTCTCTGTATCGGACAAGGTCAGCATGTGTAACTACCAGGCGAATCGTCTGTGTTGTGATGCGGCAGACCGAGCGATGCAGGTTCATGGGGGCCTGGGTTATTCCCGGCACAAACCCTTCGAGCATATCTATCGTCATCATCGTCGTTATCGAATTACCGAAGGTGCTGAAGAGATACAAATGCGTCGTATCGCGGGTTACATGTTTGGCTTTATGAGCCAGCAGGCGCCAAAGGGTGTGAAGAGTGTCAGCGGACGATAGCTTTAAGGAAAAACTTACTGGGGTCGTGCTGGCGCATATCACCGATTGTAAAGGCTTGGTCTCGGTAGACAGGCTTTCCGGTGGCGCAAGTCAGGAAACTTATAGGTTGGTTGTTGAGACCTCTGTTGGGGAAAAGCGGTTGGCACTAAGGCGAACGCCAGGTGGCGAGTACGCGGAAATAACGCCGCAGCACCCTGGTCTTGATGTGGAAGCATTGCTGATGCAAAGCGCCCTGGCGGTTGGGGTGCCAGAGCCAGAAGTTTATTACGTTCTTCAACGTGAAGATGAACTTGGTGATGGCTTCCTCATGGAGTGGTTGGATGGAGAGGCGCTGGGTGCAAGGATTGTTCGATCCCCCGAGTTCGAAGCCATTCGTCCGAAGCTTGCCTACGAGTGTGGCAAGGTACTGGCGCAGATCCATTCTATCGATCTTGACGCGACGGGTCTCAGGTCCCGACTTTGGGAAATTCCACCTGCGGAGTTTGTTGAACAGACCTGGGAGCGATACCGGCTCCTAAATACGCCCCAGCCCATGATTGACTATGTTGCTCGCTGGTTAATGGAAAACTTGCCGAAGAAGCACGAGACCGCATTGGTTCACAACGATTTCCGAAATGGCAATTTCATGTTATCCCCGGACGGTATTGTTGCTGTGCTTGACTGGGAGGTTGCTCATGTCGGTGACCCCATGCGGGATCTTGGTTGGATGTGCACCAATTCCTGGCGCTTTGGTTCCAGTGACCCGGTTGGTGGCTTTGGTAAATATGAAGACCTGTTCAAGGGATATGAAGACGAGTCCGGTAAGATCGTCGATCCTGAGCATGTAAAATTCTGGGAAGTATTTGGTTCATTCTGGTGGTCCGTAGGGTGCCTCGGTATGGCGGAACATTACCGAAGCGGCCCGGACAAAACCGTAGAGCGACCGGCGATTGGTCGGCGTACCTCTGAATGCCAGGTTGATTGTGTCAATCTGCTGATTCCAGGTCCCGTTGAGATGGTTGAGGAATCACTGGGATTCTCGAGTGTGGATATACCGCGCACCGATGAGTTGCTTGTCAGTGTCAGGGATTTCCTTCGCAACGATGTCATGGACGAAACGACGGGCAGAGCAAACTTTTTGTCGCGGGTGGCCGCCAATTCACTGGACATTGTTCTGCGCGAATTATCGTTAGGTCCTATGCACCAGTCGTTGGAGCTTAAGCGGCTTCAGGCGTTGTTCCAGTCGAAAGAAGGCCTTGATGCCCTTAAATGGCAGTTGGTGACACAACTGCGTGATAAGCAAATCTCGTTGGACAACGATGCGCTGCAGAATCACCTGCGTCAGACGGTGGTTAACCAGGTTGCGATAGACCAACCCAAGTATTCCGGGCTCAGAAATGCGCTGGATAATGGCTAGATTATTTCTGCTGGCATTGTTTTTGGTTTTCAGCGATACGCTATTAGCTGAGGCGACGCCAGTTAAGCTGCAAATCGGCGTCGAAGGTATCCTTAATAGACCTGATGGATCAATAAAAGGTTCCGTGCTGCTGCTACATGGCTGGAATTCAGATATGAATGAAGTGGGCAACCTTTACGCCGATTTGGCAGGGCGACTCGCAGAAAGGGGTATCGCGAGTTTTCGGATTAGTTTCAGCGGTGAAGGGGCCAGGACGGGGTATATGGTGAGCTCCACTTTTGACTCTCGCGTTGCGGAGGCGGAAGCCTCCCTGCAATTCATGAAGGGAAAGTTTCCGGAGGCCTCACTCGGCGTGCAGGGGTACTCCCTAGGTGGTCTAACGGCGATGGGTTTGGTTGGACGATATCCTGATGCTTTTAAGACCATGGTTCTATGGGCTGCCGCTGCCGAGATGCGAATCAATGGAGACTCTGCTTATGACGCTGCTGTTAAAAAAGCAATGAAAGACGGTGCAGCGGTATACAAAGACTGGACTGATATCACCTTAACTCGCGAGTTTATATCCAGTTTTATAGGTGTGAACGTCGAGAGTAACCTTGAGCTTTACACTGGCGCGTTACTAACCATACGTGGTGACCAGGACTTCCTGCCAAGGCGCGATCCTGAGTGGTTGAAACTGGCGCCAACTAACGACAAGGCATTCATACTGATGGGTGGCGCGGATCATATCTTTCACGTGCTGGATCGCGCTAAGCCTGGGCATAGCGAACGCTTGCTGCAGTCCACCACTAACTGGTTTGATCGAACTCTTTAATTTCTGAGATAGTTAAACTCTGATAACTTCAACTGCTGTGGCCTTGAATCCGGGCGTTTTACTTCTGGGGTCCACCTCCGTTGATGTGATGACATTTGCTTCAGGGTAATAGCACATAAGGTTCCCTTCCTGAATATCAAACGGTACTACCTCGAGTAGCGGCATTTCTCCGATCGCGGATTTCAGGGTTACTCTATCGCCAGATTCCAGGTTTAGTTTCTTCATGTCCTTGGGCGACATCATTACGCACCAGCGAGTAGTTGTGCCTCGATAGACATCTTCATCTTCGTATACAATTGAGTTGAATTGGCCTTCGCTGCGAACAGTGCAGAGCGTAAATTCAGAATTGCTTTTACCCCGGGTACAAACATTCGCGAAGCTGGCTTTCCCGGAATCTGTGTTGAAATCTGGGGAATGCAGTATCCGTCGCTTGATGTGAAATTCTTTGTTTGCAACATCAATGCTCGCGAGGTCAGCAAGGTCAGGTAGGATTTTGGCGATGGCCTCCCGAATTGATCTGTGTGATTCAAACTCTGCGAAGTTTATGGGGCAATCAGTCAGAACCGATTGCGCCATCCTAGAGATAATCCATGACTCCGGCTTCACATTATCCAATCGCTGAATGCCTCCGTCGGAAAGTCTCACGAAATTGAACATGGATTCCTGCGTTGTGGGTTGCCATTCCTCATCTCGCGCTGCAACAGGCAAAATAATGACTTCGGTTCCCTTGGCGCCGTTGATATGGCCTCGATTTAAGGTTGTCGTCAGAAACACTTTGGTTTCTATGTTTTCGAGTGCCTTTGCTGCCCAACTGGAGTTAGGGTTAGATGCGTATAGATTACCGCCAACAATCATTGCAAGGTCGATTTCTCCGCGTTTTGCTGCCTTCATAGAGGACATGGTGTCGAGTCCCTTTGATTTAGGCAGCTCAACACCAAAATATTCAGACATGTTTCGGAGTACATCCTGAGCCAAAACAGGTTTAACGCCAATGGTCCCGATACCCTGAACATTACTGTGGCCGCGCAACGGTAGAATACCTGCCGACGGTTTACCGACCATTCCGCGAAGCAAGGCAAGGTTCGCTATCTGTTCGACATTTTCTACCCCGTGAACATGGTGAGTGACGCCCATGCCCCAAGCAAAAATAGTGTTTGAAGATTCGCCGTAAATTTTTGCGATGTGCTCGATTGTCTCTTTGCGAATGCCGCATGTAAATACGTCATTCCAACTTAAGGATTTTAGTTGTTCGACGTAATTATCGAAACCTTCAGTATGTTTATCGATAAATAGTGCATCTGCTCGCCCTTGAGCTAATACCGCCTTTGCGATTCCCTGTAATAGTAGGTAATCCGTGCCAATGTGAGGCTGAAGATACTCACTGGCGATCTCTGTCCCCCCGGTAATCAGCGAAACCGGGCTTTTCGGAACTGCGAATTTAACCAGACCAGGCTCCTTCGCTGGGTTTATGACAATAATTTTTCCACCGCGATCCCTGATTGATTTCAGTTGATGAAGCAGGCGAGGGTGGTTAGATGCAGGATTAGCACCGATAAGAAAAAACAGATCACAACCCGGCAGATCATCAAGCTCGATCGTGGCTGTTCCTGTTCCGATTGTGCCTGCAAGTGCCACACCTGTTGCCTCATGGCAGTAGTAGGAGCAATTATTTACATTATTTGTGCCGAAGAGGCGGGCGAACAGTTGCAGTAGGAACCCCGCTTCATTTGATGACCGGCCTGAACTGTAGAAAAAACTACGATTGGCGTCGACCGCACGAAACTTTGCGGTCGCTTTTTCCATTGCTTCTTCCCAGGTCACGGGGATGAAGCGGTTGCTTGCATGAGCTTTATATAAAGGGGTGTTCAATCGACCCAGTGATGCCATCTCTCGCTCACTTAACTCCATCATGTCATCCAAGGAGTGATGGAAAATAGGATCTGGAATAGCAGGCTGGATGTCGGTCGACTGGGCCTGAACACTTTTGTTACAAACTGAAGGAAACTCGCCGGACTCATTCGTCATGCCCCCGAGTTGGCCGCCCATTCCCAACCCGCAGGCCTTGCAGGTGTTTTTACTCATAAGGGCTTTCGTCGCTTTAGCGACACCGATTGAGCTGACTTTCTCAAGTGTATAAAGAACTTTCTTTATCCCGCCGCCCACATTGGTGTTGGGTAAATTTGATTTACTCATTGAGTTGCTGGCCACCTGAGGTGTTTATTACGTATTTTTAACAGGTCAGTTTTAAAATGTCTTTATCCTCTTCGGTCTTAGTCTTAGTAGTTAGAAGACCTACTTGCCGCAACTCCGCCCTGCTCTCGTATCATTGAAGGGGATTTTTCTGAGTAAGCGATAGCTTTTTCAGCTTATGAAAGGTTATTCGAAAGAATTTCCACGGTTTATTATCTGAAAACGAGTGCGTCAGAGCTTAAAGAAGAAATTTTTCGAGCGATCCTGTTTAGACGTGAGGCCCCGAGCCTTTTTGGTTAAATAAAACAAGGAATTCTCGTCTTTCTGCTGGGTTCTGGTCGGCAAGTTATAAGGGTATTTGACACCAGCATCTTGAAAACGGCACAACCATTTGATTCTATAGCACTCTGATTATTAGAATTAAGGCTTTACTGTGGATCTGTTTTCGCTCAAAGGTAAAAATATAGCAATAACGGGTGCGTCATCAGGCTTTGGACACCATTTTGCGGGCGTGCTTGCTGATGCCGGTGCTAGGGTCATTCTGGGGGCAAGACGAACCGATAAAATTTCAGATCGCGTTACTGAGATTAATGAAAACGGTGGGCAGGCGATGGGTATTCCTCTCGATGTTACTGACCCCGATTCCTGTGCAGCTTTCCTTTCTAAGGCAGAGGAGACTCACGGATCTGTTGATGTCCTTATCAATAATGCGGGGGTAGAAGCTGGGGCAAAAACCTATGCGATGATTGATGAGGACGACTGGGACTATGTACTAGATACAAATTTGAAGTCAGTGTGGCGACTTTCCAAGATGTACACAGCGGCTGTCGTTAAGAACACCCAAAGTGAGGGCAACATCATTAACGTCGCCTCGATTTCCGCCTTTAGAACGATTAAAGGCCAATTCCCTTACGCAGTTTCTAAGGCGGCGCTGGTTAAAGCGACTGAAATAATGGCTTTGGAGGGTGCTCGCTATGGTATCCGTGTGAACTCTCTATCGCCTGGATACATCCTTACAGATGTAAGTCGAGTGCTGCTTGAAAGTGAAAGATCGGATAGCTTTGTTAAAGGTATCCCGATGCGTCGCTATGGAGAGTTTGGAGACCTTGATGGTCCGCTGCTGTTACTGGCTTCAGATGGTTCGCGTTATATGACTGGTTCAACGGTGGTTGTTGATGGTGGTCATATTGTCTCCGAGCTTTGAAGCTGTTTGTTTTGGCAGACTCAAAAACCTAAGAAATTTAGAAATGAACTTGCAAATAAACGCAATCAAAAAGTTGCTAGAGGATCACTCCTTTAAATTAAACAGGAAGATCACCAGTCACTTTCGTAGAAAGGGGAGTGGGATTGCCAAGCAGAGAGCTTTTAATTTTTTTGGTACACGGATTGTGTTTTTTATATCAATAAAGCGATAGCTTACTTCAATAAATAAACCTCAGGTAAAGTCCTAGAAGCTATTAGAATCTCGATAATGGCCTGCGTTTTTGTTTCATTGTGTTCATCAGAGTACGATAAATTCTGCTCGCTGTTTCTCAAGCGAGTTAGGATAGATTTGAACTGGCAGCGCCATAAGTTATAAGACGGAATTTTTTTAGTGATAGGAAAAAGAAAAGGATTAGGAATGACTATTAGGAGGACGAAATGAAACGCGTTAGCGATTTATGTGGGTTAGTTGGGTTGATTCTATTATTCATGTCAGCGGTCGCTGTGAGCGATGATAGCCTGTTAGAAAATGCCGATACGGGTGAGAGTATAGCCATGACGAGAATGACCGATTACGCGTTAAAGCTTGGTTTAATAAGAGGGCACTTGTGGGTTGCTAATGAACTGGTTGTTCAAGGTCATTTAGTTTTGGGAGGCAAACATTCTAAACACCCTGCCCAAGAGGTATATAAAGAACTAGAGCCCCTTTTCGAATCCATTAACTCGGAAGGGTTTGCCGATAAGTTAGAGCTCATGGCGATTAGTCTGCAAAATAAAGAGGTTGAAGATTTTCAATCCGCCTATCTCGAAGTCGTCACTGCAATTAGTTTAATCTATCCGAAAATGTCACTTACAGTGTCGCAAGAGCTTGAAGTAACTCTTGGACTGCTCAAGCAGGCTCTCACTGAATATAAAGTAGGTGTAATTGAGGGCGCTGTAGTAGATCTTCAGGAATATCAGGATGCTCGAGGCTTTACGCATATCGCGGAAGAAAGCATTCGTCTGATGGGTGATAATGCTCAGACGCAAATAGATAAGAGGCACTTGTTGAAATTGCAGGCGCAGTTTTCGACGGTTTATAAGCTTTGGCCAAGCCTAATAGGAGACGTCGCTATAGAGTCTGACCCAGACCCTCTCTCAGAGTTAGTTCAGCGGGTAAAAAAAGCAAAAAGGTCTTACGGGCCTTGATTCCCCAGATTGGGTAAGCGTGATAATTAGTGTACTAAAACCCTCTTATTGTAGTCCGGTAGCAGGAGAACGTTGCTGACATCTTTCCCAAGCACAGGGCTAGCTTAGGTGACTGCAAATAGTGTTTATCAGATCGGCATGATTGGTCATTAGGCTCTGTCCTTCTCAACCACTTGATTTTTAGCACCGTTGCATCGTTTATTTGCGGTAGCGTTTCGAGGCTTGTGTGCTGAAAGTCAATTAATATCAGCCTGATTGACGTAGAGAGGTTGACGTGACGAAGAGGCTTCAATCCCCGCTCGCATCGTGTAATGATTAGCGTGATTTTTAATAGGCATCAATAGTGGATATCCGTACACGCCTTTCTCTGACACTGGTTTTTGTGTCTCTTCTTTCCATGATGCTTCTCGGCACATTTGCTTACTACACCTCATCGAATCTGCTTCAAGAAATATCACTTAGGCAACTGGATGCGTTGGCTGAGAGTAAACGGCGCGATCTCAACAAATCCTATGAAGGCTTGGAAGCTAATCTGGGTCTGGTGCGCGAGATAAAACCTCTTAGTTATGCTATTCGGGACTATTTAGAAAACGGTGATCCCCAGAAGCTTCGTACTATTGAGGATACGATCGAGGGCATTACCGTTGCGGTAAAGGAAATAGACAAACTCACTATCTTTAATGTTGAGGGTAAAGAAATTGCCTCGTTCGGTCGTTCAACGGTAACGCATCCAAAGGTGCCGGTAGACGGTGGCGTTACGTATCTAGGAACCTTTCTTTCGCAAGAAGGCCCTCGGGTAGTCATGAATGCCGGCGTGCATCTTGATGGTGAACTTGTCGGTGGTATCGAACTCATCATGGATGCCAGTTACGTTTTAGATGTGACCGATGATTACACAGGGCTTGGCGAATCCGGGGAAGCTTTCGTGGTGATGAGCGTTGGTGAAAAACTGGTCGTGTTGAATCCACTTCGCCACGAAGTTGAGGGATTTTTCGGAGAGCAGGTGCGCGAATTTGCTTCGAGTGATTTTAAAGCAGTGTTTAGTTCTGTCGAAGTAGTTCCTACGGAAGCACAGAAAGATTATCGAGGCGAGTGGGTGTGGCTCGCAACTCGATACCTGGAAAAAACGGGTTGGGGCGTGGTTGTAAAAGTTGATGTTAGTGAAGAAGGAAAACGTGCACTTGTGCTAAGGGAATCCTTGTTTGACATTGCCGTTGCGCTGTCTGCTTTTGCAATCATTGGCGGTGCGTTTCTTGGGTTTTATCTCGCTAAACCCATCCAAGGCCTAGCAGTAATGGTTGAACGTATGCGTCACGGTGAAGGTGGCTTGCGAGCCGAGATCAAAGGTGATGACGAGATCGCTTACCTAGCCAAATCCTTGAATGAGTTTCTTGACCATGTAGAAAAAGAGCAGCGAGACAAAAATGCCTGAGTTTTTGGACTTCCTAAAGGTGTTCGGTGGCTTTGTCTATCTGCTGATGGGAGGGGAGTTATTGGTTCGAGGCGCACTGGGTTTATCTAAAGAAAGGAACATCTCACCTGTTGTTGTTGGTATGACAGTGGTTGCCATGGGTACTTCAGCACCGGAACTTATGGTTTCTACTTTCTCGGCGTTGTCTGGCTATCCGGGTATTGCGATCGGCAATGTCATAGGCTCTAACATCGCCAATGTGCTTCTGGTCATTGGCTTGCCGGTAATGATTTATCCGATCTCTTGCGGGCAGGACGGACTTTCACGACAAACAAGCCTGATGGTTGCAGTATCCCTGATGTTTGTTGTCATGTGTGTGTTCGAGCCCATTACGTTCCCGGAGGGTGTTTTACTGGTTACGCTTTTGGTGATCTTCCTCATTATGGCGACAAGGGGGGCTGAACTTATTCCAATGGATGATCCTGAGGAAGAAATGGACAGAGGCCTCGGGCTGCCCACCTACCCGAGCACCATAACTCTATTTATTGTGCTGGGTGCTATCGCGCTTCCACTGGGGGCGAATCTGGTGGTAGAAGGTGGGGTTGGTCTTGCTTCCTCTTGGGGAGTATCAGAGGCGGTAATTGGTCTTAGCATCATTGCGTTAGGTACTTCCCTGCCAGAGCTAAGTACAACGGTTATTGCAGCGCTTCACAAGAGTTCGGACGTAGCGATTGGCAATGTGGTTGGGAGTAATATTTTTAATATTCTAGCGATTCTGGGCATCACTTCGTTGCTAACGGATATCCCCGTTGACCCATCGTTCTTGCGATTTGACCTTTGGATAATGCTCTCCTGCGCAATTTTACTTTGGGTAATCGTTATA
>Ga0209709_10000938_pt1 | contig 27464 bp, 35 predicted proteins | sample ArcticOcean_MG_C_2_FD_187435 | JGI IMG/M metagenome (GOLD analysis project Ga0209709, IMG submission 187435) | Marine microbial communities from western Arctic Ocean - ArcticOcean_MG_CB4_136 (SPAdes) (version 2) | ecosystem: Environmental > Aquatic > Marine > Oceanic | place: Arctic Ocean...
GCTTGGAATGAAATTAGCGGACGTTATGTCCCAGTTGAGGAGTATTATATTCCCGAAAACTGGCGGCAACAATCGGAAGACAGTAAACAGGCGAGCGTCGGAGCGATTGCGCAACAAGAAGAAGCCAGTGAGTGTTACGCCAAGGCGATACAAATTGGAAGACATTACTATGAGAGACTCTTAGAACTTGGTGTAGCAAAAGAACAAGCACGTATTGTGATGCCTCTATCGCAATATACAGAAGTCTATTGGACTGCCTCATTTCAGGCGATAGTTAATTTTATTGAACTGAGAGATGAACCCACAGCCCAGTGGGAGATTAGAGAATACGCAAAAGTGCTAAAAGAGCAAATGAGTAGCATTTATCCCAAAACAATGCAAATTTGGTCTGATATATATTTTTAAAATAAATCAAAATAAGCCTTGACAAACCCCCTAGAATTGTGTATATTATAGTATAGAAAGTTTGGAGAATAAAAATGAAACTTTTTATGATAGTTTTAATTGCCTTGACATTACCAGTATCTTTACTTATATTAGTAAGTAGGATTAGAAATAAACCCCTTAAATCATGTGGAGCATCTTGTGAATGTATAGATGGAAATAGTTTAGAAATAGGTTTATAGAAAGTAGTAAATGTATTAAGATGTATCACACTCAAATCTCATAAGGAGATTGTACCAATGGCTATATCGTTAGACAAGATCAATTCAGCCCTTGATCGTTTAGATAATAAGGGTGGCAGCAGCCAGAACCAGGACAACATCGTCAAGCTGGACGAAGGCGAGCATCAGATTCGTATCGCTCCGTACAAGGAAGATTTGGACATGCCATTCCAAGAACTCTGGTTTCATTTTCGCATCGGCGGGCGCACATTCTTGTGTCCAAATAAGATGAAGAATGAGCCAGATCCTATTTGTGATTTCGCTTCCACCTGTTGGAATGAGTTCACGAAAACGAAGGATGAGGCATATAAGGAGATGTTTAAGACAATGGCTCCTACGTTGCGTGTGTACCTGCCTGTTATGGTTCGCGGCGAGGAAGACAAGGGTTTGCGTTGGTGGAGTATTTCACCGCGAACCACCTACAAGGAGATCCTTAATCATGTACGTAGCGGGCTTCGGCAGAATGTAGACATCACAGATACCTCTGAGGGACTGGATCTGATGGTTACAGTGGCTCCTGGATTCAACAATTGGTTGATGCCAACTTCTATCACCTGCGCGCTGAAGGGAACTCCGTTGGCTCCCAAGAACAAGTTGAAGGAAGTAATTGACACCATCACGCCTCTCGGTACTCTCTTTGATTATAGTCCGGTAGATGAGATGAAGATCGCGTTGGATAAGCACCTTAATCCTAACGCTAATGATTCTGACTCTTCGGCAGGTACTTCTTTTAATTTCGGAGTAAGCGCTGACAAGCCCAAAGTTGAGGCCGAAGAGGATACCACTAACGCCAAGATTGATGATGCTTTTGATAAGCTGCTCAACTAAATGGCAAGAAAGAAAATAAAAACAGACGAGTCTCCCCCGGTGGGGGGAGATTCGGTTCTCACAGACATATTAGTAGATAGTCTAAATAAACAGCTCGGAGATGTAGCTTTTATTTTAGGCAAGAATGATTCTAATAGTGATGTCAAAGAATGGATCTCTACCGGTTCTACAGTATTAGATACTATTATTTCTAATAGCGCGCAGGGTGGTGGGGTTCCAGTTGGGAAGCTTACCGAAATAGTAGGTGAAGAAGCCACTGGAAAATCCCTGTTGTCTTATATGATCTTAAAAGATTGTCAAGACCGCGGCGGTGTTCCAGTATTGATTGACACAGAGAATGCAGTAAATGAAGATTTTTTGCAACTACTGGGGATGAAGTTATATCCCGAAGGTCAATTGATTTATGTACAGGTAGACTCTGTAGAGAAAGTATTTTCTGCGATTGAAAATGTAATAAGGAAGATAAAAGAAAATAGAAAAGATAAGTTGTGTTGTGTTGTTTGGGACAGTGTAGCAGGTAGTTCAACTGATGCAGAAATGCAGAAGGATTATGGCGAATCTACTGTTGGTATGCACGCTAGAATGATAGGGCAGGGCTTACGTAAAACTATTAGGTTTATCGGAAAAGAACGAGTTGCTCTAGTGTTCTTGAATCAGATGAGACAGAAGATTGGAGTAGTTTTTGGAGATGACTTGGTCGCCCCTGGCGGCAAGGCTATTCCATTTTTTGCATCGGTAAGATTGAGGCTTTACAGAGATGGTTTTGTAAAGGCGGGTAAGGACACTTTGGGTGTGGGCATTCGGCCTTTTGTTCAAAAGAATAGAATGGGTCCACCGAAACGTGAAGCCAAATTGAAAATGTATTTCAATCGGGGATTGATTGATGAAGAGAGTTGGCTTGATGTACTGTTGCAGTTTAATGTAGCAGAGAAGATCTCCGCACAAAAGTCATCTATTACCAATAAAGATAATGGCGAAGTGTATGAGTTCAAAAATTCAAAGTTTGTCGATTTCATTCGTGCTCCAGCAAACAATGAAGCACATCGGTATTGTCAGCAAAAAGTTAGAGATGTGTTAGTCATAGAACAAGATCCAGATAAGCGAGAAGAAGAGATGGTACTTGAGAAGATATCACCAGGCGAAGAAACGTAATGGTCGCTCTTAGTGATAGCCCAGCCGAGGAGTTAGTTAACAAACTTAAAGAGTCTGTTAGCAAGCAACATATTATTCTTGGCGTTGTTGTTGCTGTTTTTATAGCAATGGCGATCCTTGCGGCTATAGTTGGTGTTACCTATATTATTACTTGGGGTCTGGCTTCTTTGTGGAATGTTGGTGTTGTTCCTTTTGGAGCTCCGGTTCTTACATGGTGGCAAGTAACGGCAATATGGATTCTTGTAGGCTTCGCTGGTCAAGTTATAAAAAAGATCTTCCGCAGCTGAATCTAAATATTTTTAATTGATAGTGTATTTTTATAAAAAGTTTCAGCCATATTTATGTTACCCGAAGAGAGAAAAAAGTAGATAGGGAAAGCCAAAACCCTGTCTATTTTTCTCTTAAGGGGTAAAGTAGGTTATTGTGACGGTAGAAGATAACGAACAGATTAAGAATAGTCTCACAGAAAATAGATGGTTTCGACTGGCTAAAGATCAATGTCTAAACAGTCTGCACCAGACTCGCTTTGGAGCGGTTCTTATATTGAAAAACGGCAAATATTTTTCAGCATGTAATGTAGAGAAGTCACATCCCTTGATAAGAAAACATTACGAATTTTTTGCTGTTTCATTACATGCGGAATTGAACACACTACTCCGCGTCAATGTTGTCCGACACCGGCATCAAATTGCTGGATCTACTTTTTATGTTTATCGGGAAGACCGCAATGGCTGGCTGAAGGCTGCTCATCCATGCCCTAGCTGCTTCTCTATTATGAAAGATGTAGGTGTTCGTAAATGTTTTTATACAACGCCAAGTGGTTATAATGTTACTTACCTTTAGGAGTTTTAAATGACCGACAAGCCAGTTTTATTCATCGACCTTCTAAACCTATTCTGCCGCAGCTTTTCATCGCTGCCACTTACCAATGATGATGGTCTTCATGTAGGCGGTGTCTTTGGTTCTCTCAATGCTTTACAGAGTTACATTAAGAGGTTCCAGCCAAGTGAATGTATCATCGCCTGGGAGGGTCTAAACAGCGGTGAGAGACGCCGCAAGAAGTTACGGGAGTACAAAGAGGGCCGGAAGTTCACCTCCATGAAAAGGGGTTTTGAGACCTCTGACGGAGATGAGAAAGAGGCTTTCTCTAGGCAACTAGAACTGCTAAGAAACGCCATGGATCAGCTACCTATGAAACAAGTGGCTGTGAAATATCTTGAGGCCGATGATGCTATTGCCTACCTGGCCCGAAAGGTTATCAAACAAAAAAGTATTATTGTCACTACAGACAAAGACTATCTGCAACTAATAGATGAGAACATTTCAGTATTTCGCCCCGTTAAAACCAAAGAAAATCCCCTAGGTGAATTGATTGACCTAGAATGGATGTACAGTAAGGAGAATATTCATCCTTACAATTATGCTTTACTTAAGGCTATCGTTGGTGACAAGAGTGACAACATTGCCGGAATAAGAGGCGTTGGAGAAAAGACGGCAAGGAAGGAGATACATTTACTGTGGGCTAAGGAAAATTTTGATATTGATGATTTGTTTGATTGGCTGCGCAGCCGCAAGGAAGATAAGTATCAAAAATATTTGGATAATGAAGATCTCGTCCGGCTCAATTATAAAGTAGTTCAGTTGTTGGAGTTGGAGATTTCACTCATTGCTATTGATAGTTTACAAAATTCTTACATTTCTGATACACCAAAGTTTAATTCTTATCAGTTTAGACTTAAACTTATGTCGGAAGACATTAACCCAACTAACATAGATAGTTGGTTGGCTAACTTTTCTATCTTGAACACTAACCCTGTTGTATAAAGGAGAATAAAATTGGCAATGAACACTGATTCTTTTGAGTCTTTTGGAGTAGGATTTCAAAATAATGTAATTCAAGGACTTCTCACCGATAGAGAGTTTTTTGAGAAATCATTTGAAACATTGAAAGATGATTATTTTACTGGAGATGCTCACAAGACAGTTTGGACCGAAGTTAGAAAGTTGTTTAATAAGTATAACACTCCACCTACCTATGAAACATTGAAGGTGGAAATCTCATCGTTACCTGACAATCAACTCAAGGCAGATACCATTGAAGTTTTGTTGGATATAGAAACCAAAGTAAATAGACAGGAAATAGAGTACGCTAAAGATAAGTCGTTGGAGTTTTGTAAAAACCAGTCTATGAAGCAGGCAATTCTTGCCTCTGTTGATTTGTTGAAAGAGGGTAAGTACGAAGAGATTCAGTCAGTAATAGAACAAAGTTTGAAAATAAATACAGAGCAAGATTTGGGGCAGAACTATTTTGATAGCTTTGAATCAAGACGCAAGGTTCACACAAGAAACACTATCCCTACTGGTTTTCCCTTATTAGATGAAGAGGACATATTAGATGGTGGATTAGGAAGTGGTGAGCTAGGTGTAGTGATGGCTCCAACAGGAGGCGGCAAGTCATTTTTTCTGGTTAATCTTGGCTTCGGTGCATTGGCTGCAGGTAAAAATGTGATTCATTATTCTATGGAGTTGAGCGAAACTCATGTAGGTAATCGTTACGATAGTCGCATTACAGGTATACCTACCAAGGAGCTTCGCCGGCGTATGGTTGAGGCAGAGAATGAGCTGGCTCGTTTTAATGGTGGTCAGTTAATGATTAAAGAATATCCACCCAAGGTTGCAACCATTAATACAATCAAGTTTCATGTTGGTAGATTGTTGTCTAATGGATTTGAACCCGACCTTATCATTATTGATTATGGTGATCTGATGAAGAGTCGCCGCGGGTATGAGCAGAAAAGATTTGAATTAGAAAGTGTATTTGAAGACTTAAGAGCGATGTCGATGGAGTTGAAGTTGCCTATTTGGACAGCTACACAGAGCAATCGCGATGGCTTCAATGATGAAATTATTACAATTGATAAGGTTGGGGAAGCAATCAACAAGGCTCATGTAGTAGATTTCTTTGGTACTTTCTCACAACGCAAGTTTCATGTTGGCAAGAACCGAATGGGATCGGCTAACATAAACTTCAACATAGAGATGAAACCAGAATGCGCGCATATTGAGTTGAACGATGATCAATCGTCAGGCTTCAGCGCTTCTGACAAACTAAACAGCTTGCTGACCGGCGGCGGTGATAGCCGAAGCAAGATTGGTAATTTATATAAAAGCTATAAGGATGGCGAATAATGGCCGATAGATTTACAATAACAAAAACAAAGAGGTGGGGCAATACAGATACAGAAGTTCATAATGTATATTCTGCCAATCGCCGTGAAGCAAAGCGGGATGATATTATAAGGTTAGCTAATGACCTAATGACGAAAGAAGAAGTTTATACGAATGAAATTGTTGAGTATGAGGTAATTCTTTCGCATGATAATGGCAAGAGCGAGTTCATCCATCGCGTGGAAAAGGCCGGGAAGAAGAGCCTCTGATGCCACAGTATGAGTGGGTCTGTGATCAATGCACTTATAACGTAATAGCAACAATGAGCATGACAGAGTATGACCCGAAAGAAAAAAGGTCTTGCCCGAATTGTGACATTGAAGTTAGAAGAAAAATTGAAAGTGTAGGAATAAGTTTTGGAAAAGGATTTTTTAGAGATGGATATGAGAGTGCAAACAAGGTAAAGACCTCAACAGAAGACGGAGAGTAACATTGGATCTATCACAAGAAATTTTATCAGAAGTCACCGTGCATATGAAATATGCTAGATATCTCCCCGATGAGCAACGGAGAGAAACTTGGGAAGAACTTATAACGCGAAATAAGAATATGCATCTTACAAACTTTCCTAAGTTACAATCGGAGATAGAAAAAGCATACCAGTTAGTATATGATAAAAAAGTTTTACCGTCTATGAGATCGCTCCAGTTTGCTGGGCCAGCTATATCTCAAACTCCAACCCGTATTTATAATTGTGCATACCTACCTATTGATGACTATCGCGCATTTAGCGAAGTCATGTTTTTACTATTAGGGGGTACTGGTGTTGGTTATTCAGTTCAGAAGCATCATGTAGAAAAGTTGCCACCTATTCACAAGCCCACAAAGAAGCGTCGTTATCTTGTAGGAGATAGTATAGAGGGCTGGGCCGATTGCATTAAGATGCTGATGAAGAGTTATTTTCTTGGCAGACCAGAGCCTGAATTTGACTTTAGAAGTATTCGCAAGAAAGGCGCGTTGTTGATTACTAGCGGTGGTAAGGCTCCGGGACCAGAGCCGCTTTCTGATTGTGTACATAATATTAAAAGAATTTTTAATAGAAAGGAACATGGTGAACAACTTACAACAGTTGAAGTCCATGATATTGTGTGTTGGGTTGCTGATGCTGTGTTATCCGGTGGTATTCGTAGGAGCGCTACTATCTCTTTGTTTTCTCTGGATGATCAAAATATGCTCCAGTGTAAGTTCGGTAGTTGGTGGGAAACAGAACCTCAACGAGCAAGAGCCAATAACTCTGCCGTAGTTGTGAGGCACAGAGTAAAGAAGAAAGATTTCTTTAATGTTTGGGATAAAGTAAAAGCAAGCGGTGCTGGCGAGCCTGGTGTTTATTTTACGAACGACTCGGAATGGGGCACCAACCCTTGTGCTGAAATAGCTCTGCGGCCATTTCAGTTTTGCAACCTATGCGAAGTAAATGTGAGCGATGTAGAGACACAGCAAGACCTCAACGAAAGAGTTTCTGCCGCATCTCTTATCGGTACCTTACAAGCATCCTATACTAACTTTCACTATTTGCGTGACATATGGCGTCGCACCACTGAGAAGGACGCTCTTCTAGGTATTGGTATGACAGGCATCGGAAGTGGTAGAGTTCAGAAACTAGACTTGGAGGCAGCGGCCCAGTTGGCAGTTTCTACTAACAAGTATTATGCTGGCGAGTTAGGTATAAACGCAGCTGCTAGAGTGACTACAGTAAAGCCCAGTGGAACCACATCCTGCGTCTTAGGAACCTCTAGTGGAGTTCATGCTTGGCATAACGACTATTATATTCGTAGGCTTCGTGTAGGAAAGAATGAAGCCATTTACAGCTATTTATCTATTAACCATCCAGAGTTAGTAGAGGATGACTTCTTTAAGCCAGAAAGCCAAGCGGTTATTTCTATTCCACAAAGAGCGCCTGGTACTGGTATCTTGAGACATGAAACATCTGTGGAGCTATTGGAAAGGGTGAAAGATATCTATAATAGATGGATTGAGCCTGGACACATCGCAGGCAACAATACACATAATGTTTCGTGTACCGTGTCTATCAAGGAGGAAGAGTGGGAAAAGGTTGGTGAATGGATGTGGAAGAATAAAACTTTCTATAATGGGTTAAGTGTGTTGCCTTATGATGGTGGTACTTATACACAAGCACCGTTCACTGATATTAGTGCAGATGAGTATGAAGTTATGGAGAAGAAGCTGTCAGCAGTGGATGTCTCTCAGATAGTAGAAATAGCAGATAATACAGACTTGACTGGTGAGTTAGCCTGTGCAGGTGCTTCGTGCGAATTAGTTTAAAAAAAGGCTTGACAAACCATCAATAATTTCGTATATTATAGTATAGACATTTAAGGGAGATTGACCATTGTCGAGAGTAAGTAACATCATCAACACAGTAAGTCGGAAACAGGCCGATAGTGAAAAATATACCAAAGAATTACGGCCAGAACGAGAGCGATTGAATAAGTACTTGGAAAGAGAAGAGGAAGAGAAAGCAAAAGACGAAGGCCAGAAAACACATGAGCGTTACAGAAGAAAGCAAAAATCCGTGGATGGAGCAGATTTGACTAGTCTAATAAGGCCGGCAAGGCCAGCAGCAAAAAGGCCTGGAACTTTCTTTTACGGCACACTAAAAAAGCTTGGCGAAGATTTTAGTCACAATATTGAAGTAATGGAGAGGCACTTTACTCTTGGGCAGAGTAGTAAGTTCCGCCCCTGTAAGGAAACAAACAAGATTTATTCCTTGACTACGGGGGATTTATTGTATGACTGTGAGACAGGAGAATCTTTTGAATAAAAATAATCCTTGACAAATGTAGAAAAAATGCTTATATTATATAGACATTCAAAAGGAGTTTTATTATCAACATATTCTACTTAGATGAACATCCCCAACGTGCTGCACAACATATGTGTGATAAGCATGTTGTCAAGATGATTGTGGAATCCGCACAAATGCTTTCTACAGCCCACCGTATACTTGATAAGACAGAAAGCGATTTACTTTACAAAGTAGCACATAAAAATCATCCATCTTGTAAGTGGGTCCGCGAAAGTCATTTACATTATCAATGGCTTTATTCTCACTTTATCTCTTTAGGGTCAGAGTATACGCGTCGTTATGGTAAGGTTCATGCTAGCATTGACAAGCTGCAAGAGATACTAAAAAATACACCAAGACGTATACCATCCCGATCCTTTACACCACCACCTCAATGCATGCCCCCTGACTACTTTCAAGACAATACTGTAGAGGCGTATCGTATGTACTACATATGTGATAAGGCTTCGTTCGCTAAGTGGAAAGAGCCAGCCATCATACCCGAATGGTTTACAAAATCTGTTTAATTTATTATGATAGACAAAAGGAGTTAGAATGTCGAAGGTAGAAACATTTACGCATTTGCATTTGCATACAACTTATTCAATGTTAGATGGAGTTGGTAAGGCAAAAGATTATGCGGAGAGATGTGCAGAGCTTGGGATGGAGGCGGCAGCCATAACTGATCACGGCACGATGGCCGGTATGGTTGAGTTTTATACTGAGATGAATAAGGCGGGAGTGAAGCCAATACTTGGTTGCGAGATGTATTGTGTAGAAGATATGCATCAGCGAGGATTGCCTGAGAAAGACAAGGAGGGGCTAACAGCAACAGAAATACGAGAAAAGAATAAGTTGAGGCTAAGGTCGCCACATCTTTTGTTGTTGGCAGAGACTGACATCGGGTTGAGAAACTTGTTTCGTTTGAACTATTATGCAAATACTCAGGGATATTATGGGAAACCCCGAATAGATTTAGATCTATTAGAGAAACATTCTGAAGGAATAATTGCCACAACAACTTGCGTTATTAGCAATATGGCAAGGTATTTACAAGCCAAGCAGACTGACAAGATGACAGCTTTTTTTGATAAGATGTTAGGAATCTTTGGCGAAGATAACTTGTTCATTGAATTGCATCCGCATGATTTGGATATACAAAAAGATTATAATGTAGCCTTGATAGAGTTGTTTCGTAAGAAGTATACTAATGTAAGGTGTGTGTTAGCTAATGATGTTCATGTGGTATTAAAGCAACATGACAAAGTACATGACTTCTTATGGAGAATGAATACTGACGGCAAGTTTGATGAAGCTGGAGTACATACTTTGTATCTTGCCAGTGAAGATGAAATGCGTGCGTTGTGGTATGATAATGGTTATGGAGACTTGATTGCGGATGAGTATCTAGAAGAAGCCATAGAGAGCACCAAACACATTGCGACAAGATGTAACGCTAAGCTTGACATGGAGACTTTGAAAGAGCCTAAGTTTGAAACACCAAAAGGTTATAACAATAATAGAGAGTACATTGTTCATCAACTGAAGAAGGGCATGAACCAAAAGCTTGAGGCGGGACAAATAAAAGAAGAAGACATTCCCGAATACACAGCCGCGTTGAAAAAAGAGTTAGATCTTGTAGATGATAAAGGGTACGTAGATTATTTCCTTATCACTCAAGACTTCTGTAAGTTTGCTTATGATAATGAAATCCTAATGTCTCCCGGCCGCGGTAGTGCTAGCGGCGCGTTATTGTGTTGGCTGTTAGGCATAACTCATTTGAATCCTATAAAATACAATCTCTTCTTTGAGAGGTTTATGAATCCTACCAGGATTAAGGAGCCTGATATTGATAACGACTTTGCGGACAAAGATAGAGAAAAGGTTAAAGAATATGTCGCGAACAAGTGGGGTGATGCTAACATTGCTTCTGTTTGCGCTTACGCCCGTTACTCCGCTAATACTTTGTTTCGTGATCTGGCGAAAGATAAAGAACTACCTTTCCAAGAAACCAACAAAATAGCCAAGACGATATCAGGGCACATCTCTCTGAATAAAGACATGGCATCATTCAGTGAAATAATGAATGATAAGCCAGAGGTGAGAAAGTTTGTTCAAGATATGGATGCCGATGCGGCGGCTAACTTTGTTGAGACTATTGATGTGTTGAATGGAAATGCTAGGAACCAAACTATTGCAGCTGGTGGAGTTATTATTTCTTCTAGTCCATTGTATGACATGATGCCATTGAGGAAGACCAAGGATGATGTATTGGTTACAGAGTGGCAGATAGACGAACTAGCAAAGATGAAGTTTCTCAAGATTGATATGTTGGGTATTTCTACTTTGTCGGTACTGAAAGATGTGATGGATAAAGTAGGAATGAAAATACCCGACCTGTATAATATGCCATTAGATAGAGATGAGCTATCGGAAGAAGAGCAGGTCCACCACGATAAAGCGTTTCAGTTATTGTGCGAAGGCCAAACCTTTGGAGTGTTTCAGTTCGCAGGATCAAACATTACAAGAGTATTGCAACAAGCAAAACCAAAAACTATAGAAGACATCGCTGCTGTGAATGCCATCTATCGACCTGGTGTTATCAAGATGGGCGCATTGGATGCATTCATCAGGCGAAAGAATGGTAATGAAGATCCAGCCAATCAACATCATCCTATGTTTGAAGAGATACTGGAGCCGACTCAAGGTATTATGATTTACCAAGAGCAATTTATTCAGATGTTCAGTATGTTGGGGCTAAGTTTTGGTGAGGGTGACATTCTTCGTAAAACAGCCGAGTCATTAGATCAGAAGAAGTGTAATGATTATTTGCAAGAACACTTGTATAGTGATCCCAATAAGCTTATCTTGACGATGGAAGAAACTAAAAAGGTTGCAGGCAAGCTGATAGAAAATGCAGGATATCTATTCAATAAGTCTCATGCTATTAGTTATAGTATCTTGGCGTATTGGACAAGTTATTTCAAGGCAAAGTATCCGGCCGAGTTTATTGAAGTACTGTGTAATCATTCGGCAGATGACCATGACGAAATAGCGTTGTGTCTTTCTATGGCTAGAGACTTGTTAGATAGTCCAACGATAACTTTGGGTAACATAAATAACTTTTCATTAGATTTCAAAGTTACACAAGATGAGTTTATGGTAGGACTGATGGGAGTTAAAGGCTTGGGTAAGGCCGTATTGAATAAGATAAAGAAACATTATCCTAGCGAGTCCGGTTGGTTAGACTATACAGAGTTTATGAGAGATAACTTTGAGTTCAAGATGGTTTCTGAAAACGATCTAAAGATGCTTATTTCTTTGGGGATGTTTGACGAATTGCAATTTTGTGGAAAAGAGTTTAATAGAAAATCATTAGTGGCGTTGACTGAGGTTTATTATGCCTTATCCAAGATGCCTAAACGAGACTTGAAGAAGGTGTGTGTAAAGTTATGGGACGATGAAGAGCTTAAGTTTTTTGCGTTGATAAGTGGCCGATACATTGATAAGGTGTTAGAGGCCTTTGATATTAATACTGAAGATGACTATACTGAAACAGAGATAGTTAATAAGGAGTTGGCGCATTTAGGTTTTAGGGTTACGGAAAACATAGCTAAATGGCAAGAGGTATGTGGAATTGTGAAGGACATGGGACTACCCCACATTTCTGACTTTGATGATGAGTCCGACAGCCATGACCATGTATGGTTGACGATACGAACTGTAGAGATGTTGAAGACTAAGAAGGGAAAACCGTATGCGAATGTAAGGGCAGACGATGGGAGTAGCTTTAGAGTGTGGCACAATAAGCTACAATATTGTGAAGATGATTTGATCCCTGGCAAAGTGTTGATTGTGAAGTTAAACGCTGATACTTTTGGCCGAAGCATATCATGGGACAGGGGCGCGTTAGTGGGTGAAGAAAAAATACTAAAGTTACAACAAGAGATGTAACTTGATATTTATTTGGGAGAATATATATGCTTATTGATTCGCGCAAATGGACAAATGATCACATTGAAAAAAATGTAGGACGCCTGTGCGCGCAAATTGTTGTCAACCAACTTATTGATAATAAGTGGAATATGTGGTTCATCGGCAACACCGATGGTAATTCATTATATACTGTAGATTTATCTAGTGGAGAAAAGGTTATTGTTGGATTTACATCTGAATCCATTGCGGCTACTTATGTTAATAAGCGAGAAATTAAGCAATCGTTATCAAAAAGTTTTGGAAAAAAATTAGTTATAGTTCAATTTTCTATTTTGAAAATAACAGAAATAATGCAACATAATATGCAAGTGGTTAATAAAATAGCTCCTGGCCTATTATCTCAAAGCTTAGCACCGTCACCTATTAATACGTTGATAATTAATCCTACTGGGGCAGACTCATTTGTACCGCTTCATGCGCCATTGTTGGCGGGCAAATTATTAGAGGAAGGTGACATAGAGGGAGATAATTTGCACCATCGGCCAATCTTTTCAATGTACGAGTTAGATGAAAAAGTAGAAAGATTTTATCCGGCAGAAGATGGAGATGAAGATATTGAAATGCTGTAAACATACGGGGCTATTCAAATAAGTATCAGGCAGTTGGTATCTCCCATAAAGGTTTCTAACCAACAATATTATGCAAATGCTTTTGAGTAGCCCCGTTCATCTTAGAAAGGTTTATGATGACTGAGACACAAGAAGAACAAATTTTAAATGTAGATGAAAAAAAGCTGTCCCGCCGTATTGAATTTTTAAGAGGTAAGTTGCTAGAGGCCTCTAAGGGCTTAAGGGCGCAAATACCTAAAGATTTATCTGATGATGACTTGACACAAGACGGATCTTTTAGACAATGGATTATATGTAATACAGTATATGACTCATCTTTAAAGGATGTAAATAATGAAGACTTCAATAGAATGTTGTATTATATGTTTGAAAAAAGCGGAGGCCGATCAGTCAGTAGGCTTCTTAATCAATATGATATAAAAGTAGAAATGAATGACGCTGGCGAATTGCGCAACATTGAGCTTATAGTATTAGAAACGGAGACATCAGATGAATAAGGTACCATCAAATGTTGATGACATCTTATCGCTACTAGGGGAGGTAGATATTATTAAGGCCGCCATGGGCAGTTTTGATAAATCTATTAACATAGCTCTAGCAAGTGATAAGGTTTCTGATTTAATCGGCCCCGAAGGCCATTTTTATATATTGAAAAAAATGGAAATGGTACAGGCATCAACCTTTGCGCTAAGTGTAGAATTATTAAACATAGCGGAAAAGTTGGCTGCTACTAAGAATCAAACTCCTATGGAAAATATGGAAGCAGAAAAAAGATCTGAGCCTTCCGAAGTTATTCATAGATCACAAGATAAAAAGAATACACCGAACATAGAGAACCCTTTGGTTAATAATGTGTTAGACTACTTAAATGAAAGGTTGACTACAGAAGATGGAGAGGAGTGAAACTATTTTAACGCCGCAGCAAATTCAAATGGCTCAAGAGGCTGAGCCGCATGAGGTTTTAATTGCGATTCATAAGCGGGTATGTGATACAGAAAAGCTAATGATCAATTATCGTAATCACGCAAAAAATTTAGAAATAGAAATAGGGATGATAAAAGAAAGATTAGCTAAACTGGAGAAGTAAAGTGCCTTTGACTATTGGCGAAAGTGTTGGATTTTCAATGGGTGTTCTTAATATCTGGGATAGATATGTAGATGCAACCACCATGAGACAATTAGATCTTCTAAGAAAGCAATATACTGATGAAAGTATTATTGCCTACTTAAGACGGGAAGACCAGGGAGTAGGGATAAAGGTAGTTAACTTAGAAGACTTCCGAGATATGCGAAAAAAGGTCACAGTCATTTGAAAAAGCCGAAGAGCAAAGAGGGCGTAAGACGTATGAGGAAGAAGCTTCACGCAGGTAAGGCTTCAGTACCGATGAATAGGGCAACCCGGCCTATGAGTAATCTAGAACAACAAGTCGCAGATATGTTAGAAAATGAGGACATTAATTATGAACGAGAGAAACCCTTAAAATATATGGCCGGTTGGAGATATTATGATTTTTGTTTGATTGATTATAATGTTTTGATAGAAGTAGATGGTGGGTACTACCACGACTCGCGAGGCAAACCTAGTTATGTAATAATGATGGCGAAGAAAAATGATGCCATTAAAAATTGGCTGGCAAAAAAAGAGGGATTCAATCTAATAAGAATAAAAGAAAAAGAGCTCCTAGAAGAGTATGATGGAGTCAAGGAAAAGATTTCCTTATTAGTGGGAAAATAAAACCTCTAAATATACAGTATCGCTTCCCGGCGGATAGATATTTAGCTTACTACTATGTTGTAACATAACATACAAAAGCTATGCCAGTCGGAGAGATTAGATGGAAAAAGAAGCCGCACAACAAATAGAAAGTTTTATACAAGGTAACATAAGTGTTTTGTTGGGCGAGTATGGATGGATGTTTTTAGCGGGTTTGTTGGTGTTATTTTTTAAAACTACGATAGAATCTTCAATAGCTGGACTTCTTATATTTGTTGGAAATGATTATAATAATGATGACATAGTTTTATTAGATGGCCGGCCAGGTCGAATTGTTAGAGTGTCCATGTGGAAGACAGTGTTTTATCTCTATACTATTAAGGAGGGAAATGATGGGAAAAAGTTTGTATCGGGAGGTACTAAGCTTATTGTAGAGAACAACAAGCTGAAAGATATGAAGATAGAGAAACCATTAAGTAACTTTGACTTAGAGGCGATGTAAGTTATGAGTAGAGCAACCAAGCAAAAAAGCGTCAGCAAACTTATTGATATTATTAATAAGCTTATAATACGTCAAGAGAAAATGTTAGAACACATAGAAGAGCTAGAGGAGTATTGCCAAGCTCTGGAGGCCATATCTGAGATTGAAGAAGGTGAAGATATTATCAGTTTTATTCCTGACGAAGATCTTCAAAATGTTATAGACGAGAGCTTGGGTGATAAGCAGAAATCTAAGCTGGAAGAAATAAGAAACAAGAAGAGTCAAGAAGAGCAAAAACTTTTTAGCATTGACGAAATACTCAAAGAACTGGAACCTGATGATTAAAAATATAGCCTTAGTGGTTATGTCGGTAATGTTTGTTGCTTATGGAGTAGAAAGACATTATTACATTAATAATGTTGAAGATCAAATAATGGGAATGTATGCGAAAGAAGCTGTCAAGGATAGCTTGATGAAAGATAGTACGATTAGAGCCTTACAGTTGGTGGAGTATCTAGATGACTGTGGGCGTAAAGTAGTTGATTTCAAAAAAAAGATAAATGACCAAGAGGCTAATAAGATAAAAGTTACAGTTACTATGTACCACCCTGTCCCAGAACAAACAGATAGTACTCCAAACATCACCGCAGATGGTACTGTGTTTAGAATAGAGAATGCTAGTGATTACCGTTACATTGCTGTTGCACAAAATATGCTTGTTCGCAATGGAGGGTTTCTTGATTATGGTGATTGGGTTGTTGTCGATGCTGGTAAGAAGTCTGGACTATATCAAGTTAGGGATACGATGGCGAAGCGATGGATAAATAGGATTGATATCCTTGAAACTCCCGGCGTTATTCCTTACAAATATAATAATGCTTCTTTACGGAAATTAGTTTATAAAAGTGGTGAACTGAATTAAGATAGTATAGTTTAATCGAAACGAGGTTATTATTTTAAGTTACATCGGTGGTAAAGCAAGAATGGCTGACTGGATCAGCGGATTTGTTCCAGAGTGTGCAACATATGTAGAAGTATTCGGCGGCGCGTATTGGGTGTATATCAACTCCGACATACATGAAAGATGTGAAAATGTTATCTATAATGATTTTAATCCTTATATGACTAACCTTTTCCGGTGCGCCTCCACTCCAAAACCTTTCTCCAAATTCATTGATCAGAAGACTCCTCCCTTGCAAGAAAAAGGTAAGCCCGAACTTTCTGACAGCTGCCGCAATTATTTTTACGAATGTAAGGAACACTTATTTTATACAGATTTTGCTATCAAAAAGATAAGAGAAGTTTTAGAAGATAAAGGCATTACGGGTAAACATCGTAAGGCATTGAATGAGGCGTTGACTCATGCTCGTGCGACAAGACAATGCAATAACAATAGTCAAAGAGATGATTTTGGTCATAAAGTAAAGATAGGTCGTAAGGATCAAGTCGCAGCAATGAAGTATGCCTACGTTCTTACTTCTTCATTTTCAGGCATAGACCCTGTAGATTCAGAGTTTCAAGATTACAAGGGCAAGTATGGTTCCAAGTTCAAGGCCTTCTATAATCGCCTCACCAGTGATAAGTTTATTCCCAAGCTGAAAAAGATTGGCATGTGTGAGAATATGTCTTTTGAAGAAGTGATTGCAAAGTATGATTCAGAGAATACATATTTTTATGTTGACCCACCTTATTGGAGTACGGAGCTGTATTATAGTTTACATCGGTTTGGCAAAGAGCAACATGAGGAACTAAGAGAATGTCTTCACAACATAAAAGGCAAGTTTGCTCTTTCCTATTACGACTTCTCTGAGTTAAGTGATATGTATCCTAAGAGTAAGTATACTTGGGAGACAAAAGAGTTTGTGAAACCGGCCGGAGCAACCGAAGGCGTGGAGCAATCTACAGGTGAAGAGGTCTTGATTATGAACTATAAGCCATGAAATGTAATATACAAGATGAATTACAAATAGATTTACCCGATAGCCTGTCTGGCAGTGTTGATATGTTTAACACAGAATGGGATGAGGAGACAGGGCAAGCTTGGGAGCTAAAGAATTTTATCAAACTAACAAAAGATAAGAAGAATTTATGGGACGTAGGTGCTCATATTGGATTTTTTTCTTTTGCTTTTTTGATTAACAATAATGATAATGCTACTAAGAGCACCAGATGTTTTGAGCCGTCCCCTTGGAACAATAATATTTTTAAAGAAATAGCAAAACATAACAAAGACGATAGTCGTTATGAGTCGTTTAAGTTATTTAATATATTGGTTGGCGAGAAGGAAGATGAAAAAAATTATATTGTAGAACCTGAGGCCGAGACAGTAGCTATATTATATGAAAGAGATGATCCTTTTTATAGAGTAGAGACCAATACGGATGTTCCTTGGGAAGAAAAACCTAAAATAAAAATGCAATCTTTAGATAGATATTGGATTCATTGTCAAACATCAAATGATAAAATAGCTGATGTCGTTAAGATAGATGTAGAGGGATATGAATATAGAGTAGTTCAAGGCGCAGTTAACTTCCTTAAAGAAATAAGACCTTTAATATTTTTAGAAGTTCACCCTCATTTATTAAATATGTACAATAATACTATATTAAATTTGTATGATATAGTAACTAAAGAAGCTAAATATAATCTTTTTAATAATAAAATGGCATTAATACGTTCCAAAGATGAGTACATTAATATTTTTTCTAACAAGAAAGAAGTTAGATTGATTTGCTTACCCCAAGAAAGGGGAGAAACACTATGAGTTTTTGGTGGACAATGTTAGGTGTTTATGGTTTTTGTACTATAGTTGGGCCTGGGTGGGGATATTACCTACACAGCAAGGGTGGTCTTGTTGATGACTACCCCTACGAAGACGCGCACTGATGCTAGAACTTATTTTGTTGATATTTATAAGTGGTATTGCTATCTTGTTAGGAGTGCTGTTTTATCGAAGCTTAAACAGATTAACCTTCTATGAGGATCAATACGATGATATTTATGGAAGACTACTACGATTTTCTCAGACGTTAGATAATATATTAGAAAGAGAAATCTATAGTAGCGAACCTGTAATAAAGGATTTGACCGAACAGATGCAAGAGTTACAATGGTTTATGTCGCAACTGCAGGATAACTATCGTTTCAATTCACTAGCAGAGAGTACTGAAGATGAATCAGCTTGAGAAGTTAAGAGAAATAGAGTTGTTTGAAGGCAAGAGTCTAGATGATATTTTCAAAGTTATCTATGAACAGTCTATTGATCAGCAGTCAGAAGCAATGAGCACATTCAAGAAGATGAATGAGTTTGTGCAGGACGCAGAAGATGCGTTTATGTCTGGTGATAAAGCTGCTCCTTACCTAGATAGCGCGCACAAGGCCACTGAAAATATAATCAAGATGGTTACAGCGTCACAAAAGATGGTGTCCCAAGAAGAGGAGACACAAACGTCAATGTCTCAATCAGATATCCTATCTGTATTAGATAGTCAAGGCATCGCCCCTGCTCGTTTTCTTACTGATCGCGAGTTGACAGCCGAGCCAGCGGAAGAAAAAGATAAAGAAACACAACCAGATTTTAGTGCTAACTTTACAGCACTAAAGAAGCAATCCCAACAATAACTGTTGATGTAAACTAATTCCCCTAAAAAGGAGATGACTGTATGAAGAAGTTTATTATGGTAGTGGCTGCTGTTGCGGCACTGCTTATGGGTGTCACACCAGCTTTTGCAGGAGCAGAGTTGTCTGTTGATACTTTTAGTAGACACGTTTGGAGAGGGCAAGCTGGCCCAGCTAGTATCTCTATTCAGCCTACCTTGGACCTCGTATCTATTGATTCCAATGTTGGTGCAACTAGCATAGGAATTTGGGGTCAGATTCCGATTACTGATGGCGATACTGAATATGATATCACTGTTTCACAAGAAGCTGGTGAGTATGGCACAGTCAGTATCACTTCTTATTATTACGATGGGCCATTTCTTGAGGCCGATAGTCACGACATTGAAGTTGGTGTAGATGGCTCTTTCGGTGGTGTAGACTTGTTTATAGGTAGGTTCGTTAGTGGCGACGATGTCAAGGACGATACTTACGTTCAGATCGACTATGAACTAGATGGCTATAACTTTCATGTAGGTGCTGGAGACGGCAGCTACGTTGCCGAGGGCGATGGATTTGCTCTTGTAAATGTTGGCGTAAGTGTAGCAACTGAAGGAGGCTATGGTGCTTCTTTTATTTACAACCCAGACTCGGAGACTCCGTACTTAGTAGTTTCAAAGTCTTGGTAATATAAAATGGCCGCAGCAGAACAAGATTATTTGTTGGGACTAGACTTAAGCACGTTCTGCTGCGGTTTTTGTATTTGGAACTTATCCGAAAACAAGTTTGAAACCGCAGGACACATCCCCCTAAAAAAATATAATGAATGGCTTGACAAAGTTGATCAAGTTGCTTATATTATAGAAGAGATTAGAGATAACACTAATTCTATAAAGCATGTAGTGGTGGAAGATATCATTACAAAATTTATCTCTGGTAAGTCAAACATAAAAACCATTATAAAGTTAGCAGGATTTAATCATGTTATACAACGAAAGTGTTATGAAATTTTTGGATCGGCCCCTTCTTTACTTAATGTTATTCGTGCCCGTAATTTGGCCGAGTGTAAGGTTCCCAGAGGTTCCAACTCCAAAGAGTACGTCCTCAAAAGAATAGTAGAACTACATCCCGAAGTGAAGACACTTTTACCATTGATGAAAACAAAACCAGAGTTTGCGAAAGAAGCGTTCGATGTTGCGGATGCCATTGTGGTGGCCCGAGCAGGCGCCGCAGAAAGAAGAGTGGATGTTTGATAGAAGTCGATTGACTATCCAGCCGGTTACTGAAAGAAAAACTACCTACTACCCCGTTAGACGTTACAGATCCCCTATTTCTGAAGATGAACAAAACTTCATAGACATACTTAAGGCCGACATAGAAGAAAAGAAAAAAGTTATTATTGGTTTTGGTGCCCACTTTATTAAGAACAAGTGCCAGCACCATCTGATAAAGTTATTTGAGAAAGGTTATATTGCTCATGTCGTTACTAATGGTGCTTCTACTATTCACGATTTTGAATTTGCTAAGTTTGGGAAGACTGAAGAGGATGTTCGGGAAGGATTGGCACAAGGGACTTTTGGACTTTGGGAAACGGGAGAGTTTATAAACAACGCTATTAATGATTATACTTCATTGGGTTATGGTTGGGCGTTAGGCAAATACATAGCTGAAGAAAGAGATCAAGACGTTATCTGGCCAGCAGCTTGTAGTAGCCTTAGTTGGCATTGTTGGACAAGAGAAATACCCTTGAGCATTTGCACAAGTATTGGTCACGATATTATTTACGAGCATCCAAAATGTGATGGAGCAAAAATAGGTCAAGCTTCATACATTGATTTTTTAAATCTAGCAGAAACATTAGAGGGAATAAAAGATGCAGTTTTTATCTGCGTGGGTTCAAGTGTTACAGTCCCGATGGTTATGGAAAAAGCATTCGCAATGGCTAAGAATGTCGCCAGAGATACTGGTAATAATTGCAGTTGTTATATCGTGGATCTATTTGATGATAAGGGCTTATGGAATGGGAACGAGCCAGCTAAGGATGATGCATCATATTTTATTCGGCCACTAAAAACTTTTAATAGAATGTTTCCTGGCCGATGTATGTACAAACAAATGGATAACAGAAAGTTTATGCAATGTCTGACACTCTAAGTGTTTTAATTTCAGCTCTTGGCAATCCTCAGCGGCCAAATAATCCAGTAGATAAAAAAGGTAATGTATACTTTCATTGTCCATTCTGCGATCATAAGAATAAAAAGCTTACAGTTAACGTAGAGAAGGGGTTATGGAATTGTTGGGTATGCGAACAAAGAGGTAGGACTTTATCACGGTTAATGATAAAAAGCGGAAACCCACAGCAAGCCGACTTATTAAACGTATACGTTAAACCGCAACTTGACATTGATAACTTATTTGGACAGAACGATGTAAAGAAACCGAAAGAAGTAGTCACCTTACCCAAAGGTTTTGTTCCTATTTTCAAGAACATAAGCAAGGTATTCTTTCAAGCAGCCCTATACTATCTGCACAAGAGAGGGTTTGAAAAAGGAGACATACTCAAGTATGACATTCATTATAGCATAACAGAGCAAAGAGTATTGTTTCCAAGTTATGACGATAATGAAACTTTGAACTATTATGTTAGCAGGTCCATCAGGCCTGATGAGAAAATGAAGTACAAGAATGCTACGGTTCCTAAGAAGGATGTTGTCTTCAATGAGCACTTGGTGGAGTGGGATAAGGAGTTGTACTTGGTAGAGGGCGTATTCGATGCGATCATTTCACGAAAGAATGCAGTTCCTATTTTGGGATCTTCTATTAATGATGAGTTTAAATTATTCCGAAAAATCATTAAACATAAGACCCCAGTCGTAATAGCATTAGATGCCGATGCACGAAAAAAAGCCTTGACAATGGCCAATAAATTTATTATATTTGGTATAGAGGTTAGGTTTATAGACTGGAAGGAAGGAGAAGATAGAGACATAGCTGAGATAGGTAGTGAAGAGTTTATGAGAATAGCAACAAGTGGCGCGTTGAGAAACGTAGAGTTTAAGGATACCATCAAGGAGAGAATGTTTAGATAATGATTATTGCCCACCTAAGTGACATACACATTCGTAAGACCCGCAGGCATACAGAGTACAGTAAAGTATTAGATAACTTGATAGCCAGTTTAGAATCTTTTAACGTAGATAGAGTTGTTATAGCTGGTGATTTGCTACACAATAAAACTGATTTATCCCCCGAAGCTGTAGATCTGGCGGGACAATATCTCAACGCCATTAGTGAGGTGGCCCCTTTAGACATAATCTTGGGTAACCATGACTGCGTCATTAACCAACATAACCGTTTAGATAGTCTCACTCCCATTGTAAGACTACTTCAAGACAAAGGTAAGTCAATACACTTCTACACAGAGAGTGGTTTGTGCGACGTTACAGACGATCTGGTGTATGGTGTTTTCGCTATACAAGATGGCAAGAATGAGTGGCCTATTGAGTTTGATAGGGAAGAAGGAAAAAAGTATGTAGCGTTGTATCATGGGGCTTTGGATGGTAGCCGAACAAGCGCGCACCATAATATTGAAAGCGATGTAGACAAGAGCATTTTTCGTAACTATGACTTTGGAATGTTGGGAGATATTCATTCGCGGCAAGCGATGATTCTAGATGAAAACGGCAAGGTCAAGGTTGCTTATGCTGGTTCTCTTATTCAGCAAAATTTTGGTGAAGAAGTAGAGAAAGGTTTTTTGATATGGAACCTAGATGAAAGCAAATGTTCTTTTGTAGAAGTAGCCAATGATTGGGGTTTCAAAACTTTTAGACTAGATCAAGAAGCTATTGATGGCATAGATAATATAGAGTTTGATTTGCCATCTAAGCCTTATATTCGTATCCTCATAGGAGCGGAAGATTATAGTGTAACTACAGCTAAGCATGTAGAATCCGTTTTGAGGAGTAAGTACAAGCCCGAAGGTTTGTTTATTGAGGTAGATGTACAGGACGCGGTTGATGACTTATCTTTATCCGGTAAGACAGAAAATGTAACCGACCTAAAAGCACAACAAGATCTCTTGAAGCAATACTTTGCTAAACGACCTACAGTGTCGGAACAAGAAGTAGACGAAGTGTTAACGATACATAAGGACTTTTACGATACTTCTGCTAGTGATGAGTACGATACTTATGGTGGCAGAAAATGGAAAATACATAAAGTAATTTTTGATAATGTATTTTCTTATGGCGGTAGCAATGTTATTAACTTTGATAAGCTCAAGGGATTGACTGGTATCTTTTCTCCCAACGCTACAGGAAAGTCTAGTATTCTTTATACCATTCTACAGGGGTTCTTCAATAATAGCAATAGGACTGGCGGCAGAAATGTGGCTGATGTCATTCACAAGAACAAGGACGAAGGTTTCATTGAAATAGATTTTTCAATAGATGATGTTCATTATGTCATTGAAAGAAACTTCAAGAGGAATAAGAAAAATCCTAATAGAGCTAATAATAAAGTTGAGTTGTTTCAAATTATAAATGGCGACAAGGTTAATATTAGTGGTGATGCCAATGTAAGAGAAACAGAGAATACAATCCGCTCGTTGCTTGGATCTTATGAAGAACACACCATGACTACCTTTAGTCAGCAGTTTGATATTACTCGTTTCATTGATCACGGGCAAACAAATAGGAAAGATCTACTAGCAAGATTTCTGGGACTACATGCCATTGATGATTTACAGAAATCTATTAGAGATGAGACTGCCTCTATCAAGGCCGTTCTGAAAGATTATCAGCAAAATGATTATCCTTCTATTCTTAGTCAGTTTGAAGAGAGGCGAAAAGAAACTGTTGAGCAAATAACAACGCTCAATGAAGAAAGAGAGGAGCTAGAAAATAAAGTAAAGAAAGAAAGGAAGAGCAAAGAAAAGTTTGTAAAGTCATTACATCCCGTAGTTAAAGGGTTGAGGTCTTTAAACTTTATTGAGGCAGACATTGGTATTTCTACTAAAGATATCACGAAACTAGAAGAAAGTTGGGAGACTAATCAAAAATCAAAAGTTGACTTGATGAGTCGCTCCTACTATCTTGGAGAAGAAATAGCTAAACTCAATGAGGAAGTACCTTTTGATGAAAGAAAGAATACCTACTATGGTCATAAGGAAATGGCTGAAACACTGCAAACTGAATGGAAGCTAAGAAGCCAAATCGCACGCACCAAAGAAAAGCAAATAAAGATTTTGGATAAGCATGATTGGTTTGAGTCTAATGATACCTGCAAGAAGTGTTCGTTTCTTACGGGAGCTTTTGTTGCGAAGAAGGAACTTGTTGAGGAGCAGAAATGGCTTGATGACGCTACGAGCAACATAAGTGAGAACACTAAATTTTTAGGTACTTCATCTTTTCCTCAAGAAGAAAAGATGTATGAAAGTTATACTAAGGAAAAGAGTGGTACAGATACGAGGCTCGAAAACGTAGATGTGGTTTCTGAGAACATAAAATTGCAGCTGGAGCTGCAAAGAAATAAACTTGGAGCGTACAACAAAGAGAAAAAAGTTTATGGGCAAAATGAAGATGCGTTGTCTAATAATGTAAAGATACAAGAAAAGATTAGCAAATTAGATACCACTATTGTAGGGTTGGATAATGGTCTTCAAAATAATAATGATGAACTGACAAAGGGTAATAGCTTTCTAGGTCAAATCAGTCAAAAGATTACAGACCTAGGTGGAAACATAGAGGTACTAAAAGAAATAGAGAGAAGGTATAACTCACACGCCTTACTAATGGATGCGTTTGGAAACGATGGTATTCCGTTGATGATTCTAAATAAAGCGGTTCCTCTTATTAACAGTGAGATAAGAAAGATACTAAGTAACATTGCAAACTTTGAGGTTTTTCTTGAAGTGGATACGGAGGCCCATGACCTAAGTATTTTTCTTGATGATGGTACCTCTCGCCGCCGTGTAGAGTTAGGGTCTGGAATGGAGAAGACATTAACAGCCCTTACTATTCGATCCGCCTTATCCAACATCAGCTTGTTGCCTACGTGTAATCTATTTGTTATAGACGAGGGCTTCGGTACTCTTGACTCTGAAAATATTAATCACATGAACATGCTTCTTGGGTATCTAAAGAGTAAGTTTGAAAATGTATTAATCATTTCACACATTGAAAGTATGCAGGACATTACTAACAATGTCATAAACATTAATAAGAACGAAAAGGGTTATTCAAGTATTAAGATTATGTAATATTTATAGTACATCTAACAAGGAGAAACCAGATGAAAACTTTACTAACAATGGTTTTGACGATGGGATTAGCAGTGTCGAGTACATCCGCGCAAGAACCACCGCAACGATTAACTGACTGCACTAGTATTAAAGTACCCGCAATACCAAGCCGTGTCTTATTGCAGCAGAACGCCCCTAAACTTCACCGCGGTTGGCTGGGCAGAATGGATGTAAGTAAGGAGCAGTGGGGAATGATAAAAGCAGAAAGACAAAAGTTTGGCTCGGCAATGAAAGTTGCACGGGATAACATGATGGGACAGATAAACATCATCCTAACTCCTGAGCAACAGGAAGCTCTTAGGGAACAACAAGAAGTCCGCCGTCAGAGGGCTGATATGCGCCGCGGTGATCGCCGAGGTAGCCGAAGATCTGAGTGGATCGCTAAACGTGAACAAAGAAAAGAACAGCACGAACATAGTAAACCAGAAACTAAAACAGAGTCAACAGAAAAGGATTAAGTTATGAAAAAGATAATTGGATACATAGTGAGTTTTACTCTTATAGCTCTTGCTATGGAGACCCCATTAGCGTTTGTCAACATACCATCAGTACTAATAGTTTTTGGTTTGACCTTCGGCGGCTTGTTGGCTGGCGGCAGAAACATCATCGGGTTCCTTTCTGTGATATTTGACAAGCATGCTTCACCAACTCAATTGCACGAAGCCCAGGATACAGCTTACGCTGCTGGCAACTATGCCATAGGATCTGGTTTCGTAGGAACTTTGATCGGAGCCATACTAATGTTAGGCTCTCTGACAGATCCTGCCGCTGTGGGCCCCAGTATGGCTGTTGCTTTATTGACCGTTCTTTACGCAGTTCTTCTTAAGTATTTCATTTTTACTCCTATACAGGGAGGATTTGAAGAAAGACTAGAAAAAATATACGGCTTGAAGCCCGCGGAAGAGAAGGCAGCTGAAGAGAAAGCAGAATAATGGTAGGGATAAGTATTTTAGGTGGTTTGGTTGGCAAAGTATTGCCAGCCGCCACCAAACTTATAGACGAACTACATACTTCGGGTGAAGAAAAGGCGGCAGCTAAGCAAAAGTTAGAAGAGCTTTTAGTTTCTGCGGAGGCAGACGCTCAGAAGGAAGTGACCGCAAGATGGGAGGCCGACCTCAAAAGTGGAAACTGGTTGGCCGCTAATATTAGGCCGATTACTCTTGTGTTTCTTACAGCGGTGTTTAGTTTGCTTGCGGTTACGGATGGGAACATTGGAGACTTCACTATTGGTGAGTCCTATATTCCTGTCTTTCAAACCTTGCTGTTAGCTGTGTATAGTAGTTATTTTGTTGGAAGAAGTATCGAAAAGATAAAGGGTAAGAGCGATCCTGTTAAGGAGAAATAATGAAAAAGATAATAGTTGTTCTCATTACTCTTTTCACAACATTAACTTTAGCGGAGCATGAAAACCAGACTATAACTACCACTCCACCCACAACTGTTAGTCCAACTATGACTATTAGTCCAGCGGTTTTTAGTGGATGGAATATGTTAGGTTTTTCTTTATACCCAAGAGTAGTTAACGATAGTATTGTAAGTAGTGGATATGACAAGATAATGTTAGCCTCACTAGAAAATAGAATGTTTTATTATGATGAGTCTGGGTATTCGCTGGTGGATAGCTTCCGGATAGGAGAAGGCTTTTGGATGAAGGTAGCCAATAATGAGGTTCTTGTACAAGAGGGAGTACCTTTCGATCAACGAATCCACATCTTGAGCAATGGTTGGAACATGGTTAGTCCATTAGAAAAATATATTCATCCACAAAATTTATTGTATTCACATACTAGCATCAACTCAATATGGGGGTTCGATGCAGCAGAGTATAGGTATAAAGATATTATCTCTGAGCAAAGCTTTATGGTACCAGGTGTTGGATACTGGATAAAGAGCACAGGAACAGATACCTTATTCTATGATGGGTTTAGTGCGGACGTTCCACCCCCACTACCGGCAGGAAAATTATTACTACAGCAGAGCAAGGATCAACCGCCGCCAGCACCTACAAACGTAGAGATGAAAACCTGGGGAGGTGTAAAGAAAGTATTTGATTAGTTAAAGAAAGGGGAAAAGAGGTGAGGCGTTTAGTTAAGACGGTTTTTGCCGTATCAATTGTTGCTTGTTTGA
>Ga0209709_10000939_pt1 | contig 27459 bp, 31 predicted proteins | sample ArcticOcean_MG_C_2_FD_187435 | JGI IMG/M metagenome (GOLD analysis project Ga0209709, IMG submission 187435) | Marine microbial communities from western Arctic Ocean - ArcticOcean_MG_CB4_136 (SPAdes) (version 2) | ecosystem: Environmental > Aquatic > Marine > Oceanic | place: Arctic Ocean...
CGCACGCTGCGTCGCCGTAGATCGGGCGAGCGGGCCCCACAGTGACGCCGCACTTTCGCGAGTTATTGCCTTCCTTCTGGCCGATCTCCGCCGAGACCGTGACGACGGTGAAGCGCTTCTCGGCCGTCTGCTGAGCGACATCGATGCGGGCGAGGGGGCGAACGGACGTGTTCTGGAGGCGGAATCCCGTCTGGTCACGGTTGGCGGCCTTCTCCCTACCCGTATCGAAGATTGAGCGCGGCTATGGGTCCTTCGGCCCAACTCTCCGAATGTCAGCCCCCAGTTCCTCATGATTGGTGTGGAATGCGCCGACCACTGGGAGGCACAGCCTGCTTCGAGCGATAGACAGCTCTTTACATTACGCGGAACTGCCGGTGGTGGAATCACCATCGCTCGGTATCGTGCAAACAGCTAGCCGGTAGCGACGAGAGGGCAACTCTGTGGCGAAGGAACGTGTCGAACGGGACGAGGAAGACCTGGTTCGGCTGTACCTCACCGATATCGGGCAATACCCCCTTCTAACGAAGGAGGACGAAGTCCGTCTTGCGCAGGAGATCGAGGGCGGCACTGAAGCCCGCACCGAGATGGAGACCACCGATGGTGATCTCACTCCCGCAAAGAAGCGAGAGCTCCGCCGTGCCATCCAAAAGGGTGAAGCTGCTGAGCGTACTTTCGTGCAGTCGAACCTGCGTCTCGTAGTCTCGATCGCGAAGAAGTACCAGGCGTCTGGCCTGCCGCTGCTCGACCTGATTCAAGAGGGCAACCTCGGCCTCATGCATGCCGTCGAAAAGTTTGACTGGCGTAAGGGTTTCAAGTTCTCGACGTATGCCACATGGTGGATTCGCCAGGCGATCACCCGTGGTATTGCCAACACTGGCCGCACGATCCGCCTCCCAGTGCACGCGGGCGACACACTCGCTCGCCTACAAAAGGCCCGTGCCCGCCTCGAACTCAAGTACGGCCGTCCCGCCACGCTCTCCGAGCTGGCCATCGAAGTAGAGATGCCCGAAGAGAAGGTCACCGAAGCCCTGCGCTTCGCGGCCGAACCGCTGTCTCTCTCCGAGCCGCTTCGTGAAGACGGCGACGCCGAACTCGGCGACGTGGTCGAAGATCGTGGCGCCGACTCTCCGTTCGAAGTAGCCGCCACTTCGCTGCTGCCCGATGAAATCGCTCGTCTCCTGGCCCCGCTCGATGAGCGTGAACGCGAGATCCTGAAGCTCCGCTTCGGCCTTGATCGTGGTGAACCTCGCACCCTCGAAGAGGTCGGCGAACACTTCAATCTCACCCGCGAGCGCATTCGTCAGATCGAAGCTCGTGCAATGTCGAAGCTGCGTCACCCGTCAAGCGACACCGGCGCCCGCGACCTCCTCAGCGTCTAGGCCGTTCGCTCCGTTCGCTTCGCTCACTAACCGAGTTCGGCGCTTAGCGGACAGGGGCGGAGGGCCCATGGCCGCGTTTGGCGCCTGATGGCGGAGGTGGACGGGAATCGAACCCGCCGGACAGGGATCACCCATCCCACCCGCTTTGAAGGCGGGGGAGCCCACCAGGCGCTCGAACACCTCCGCTCGTGACGTTATCGGGGCCGCGGAGACATGCTCTGGTCGGGTGGCTACGGTGCGGACATGTCGAAGAACCGTCTTGTCCTCATCGCTGTTCTAGTCGTCTTGCTGGGTGTGCTCGCCCGCAAGGTCAAGGACGTCTGACCAACACCAGAGCGAGCGCTAGAACGGCCAACGCCGTTTTGGCGCCTGCGAACGAAGACGCCACCACAGCGCCCAACCTGCCGCGAGGCCCAGCCCCAACGCACCGGCTCCGACCGTCGCCAGCTTCGGCGCGGCGATTGAACCTTCGCGCAATGGGCGCGGGTTTTCGAAGGTTCGAATTTCCCAGCCCCTCGCCTCGGCTTCCTTGAGCAGCGCCCGGTCCGGGTTGACGGCGACTGGGTGACCAACCGCTTCGAGCATCGGAAGATCGGTGATGGAGTCGGAATACGCGAACGATCGATCTAGCGCGAGGCCGTATGTGTTGCGCTCGCGTTCGATGGCTTCCACCTTGTGGATGCCGGCCGAATAGAACTCGACTTCGCCGGTGTAGCGGCCGTCGGCATCGATGCGCGCCCGGGTGGCGATGGCATCGTCGACACCGAGGTGTCGGGCCAACGGCATCACGATCTCTTCCGGTGAGGCAGAGACGAGGTAGACCCGTCGGCCCGCGTCTCGATGCGACTCCATGAGCTCGAGGGCCTCGGCGTAAACCAGCGGATCGATCACATCGCTGAGGGCGTTGTCGACGAGGGCGGAGATCTTGTCCTTCTCCCAGCCAACAGCGATCTTCAATGCGGTCTCTCGCATCTTCTCCATGCGGCCTTCGTCGGCGCCGAGGTAGCGAAAGACGATCTGTCCCCAGAGGGCGCGGGCCACCATCCACCGGTTGAGTAGTCCCGCCTGTTGGAGGCGGGGACCAAACGCGAGCATGGCGGCTTTTGCGATGACCGTTTTGTCGAGGTCGAAGAAGGCGGCCTCGACGGGTTCGGTGATGGGCGGCGCCATCAGGTCAGCCTACGGAAGAGACGGAGCGCGAACGTGGCGACTACAGAAGCTTGGGCACGGCGGCGGCGCACCCGGAGTGTCTCCGACGATTCCGATATGACGACACCGTAGGAGCGGAGGTTGGGACTGTTACCGGGCCCGCCTATGGTCGAACCAACAACTTCCCCGTCGAGTAAAAGACTTCCCCGTCGAGCCAAAATGTTCCGGGAGTCGTTGTGTTGACCGTGTGTTTCACGCCGAAGGGCGGTGCGGGTGGTTCGGTCGTCGCCGCCGCACTGGCGTTGCAAGTAGCGGCGAGTGGTCAGCCGTGTCTACTCGTTGACCTGGCCGGTGATTTAGCGGCGGTCCTTGGCGCCGCCGAGGATGACGGCGTCGGCGATTGGATGGCGGCGGCCGATGATGTCCCGATCGACGCGCTGCGGGCGCTTGAGACGCCGGTGGTCGACAACCTTCGCTTGCTCCGGTATGGCAACGCGAAGCCCGCTGACTGGTCCGAAGACCGACGCCAGCTCGCGATCTCAGTTTTCGCGGCACGCGCCACCGCTGTGATCGTTGACGCTGGCACCGGCCCGCGCTGGTGGCCGGAACAGGTGACTACTATTGCCGTCGTGCGCTCGTGTTACCTGGGCGTTCGCCGCCTCACCGCCGCTGTGCGTCCGGCTGACCACGTCGTGGTCGTAGAGGAGGCGGGCCGCGTTCTTCGGCGGCGAGATATCGAGGAGGCGATCGGTCGGCCAGCATTGGCGATTCCGTGGGACCCGGCCGTGGCCCGAGCCGTCGACGCCGGGCTGCTGGCCCATCGTCTTCCACGGTCGCTGCGAGGTCTGCGCCCACTGCTCGATCGAGGCGTCGCATGATCGACGAGCATCTGGTCGCCCGAGTCCATCGCCGGGTGGTGAACGAAGATCGGGTTGATGAGGTCGCCGCCGTCGTGGCGCTGGAATCCCCGTTGTTGTCGTCGACCGATCGCGACCGCGCGTTGCAAGAAGTGGAAGCCCGGCTCCACGGGCTGGGTCCACTTGAACAGCTCATGGCGGATCCGACGGTCACCGAAATCATGGCCAACGGACCTGGTGTGGTCTGGGTGGAGCGAGCGGGCGCAGTCGAGCCGACCGACACCGCGCTCGATACTCGTGAGCTGATGGCGGTGATCGAGCGAGCGCTGTCGGGAGTCGGTCGTCGCATCGATCCACTTCGTCCGTGGGTAGACGCTCGGCTGCCCGATGGGAGTCGGGTCAATGTTGTCGCCCCGCCCATCGCCGTCGACGGCCCCTATCTCACGATCCGCCGGTTCGGCTTGGTCAACCCTGAGCTGAGCGACTTCGTGTCGACCGTCGACGAACGGGCGCTCCGCAGCTTCGTCGAACGAGGCGACGCCGTGCTCATCAGCGGCGGAACCGGAGCGGGCAAGACCACCCTGCTGAATGCCCTGGCCGGCTGCTTGGCCCCCGAACTGCGCGTTGTCACGGTCGAAGATGCGGCCGAGTTAGCGCTTCCGTTGCCGCATGTGGTGCGAATGGAGGGCCGCCCACCTGGCATCGAAGGCGACGGGGAGGTGTCCACCCGCGACCTCGTTCGCACGGCATTGCGGATGCGACCGGATCGGCTAATCGTTGGCGAGGTCCGTGGCCCGGAGGCTTACGACCTCCTTCAGGCGATGCATACGGGGCATCGCGGCGGGATGTCCACCATCACGCCAACTCGCCGTTGGACGCGCTCGATCGGCTGAGCACGCTCGTGCTGAGCGCCGACATGGGGCTCGACCCAGTGGCCGTCGACCGTCAGATTCGTCGCGCCATCGACTGGGTGGTGCAGGTCGAACGTCTCCCGATGCTGTTGGACCGTCTGGCCCGCGAGATCCGGGGTGGCGGATCCTTGTCGCAGGCGCTGGCGGCCGTCGCGAAAGATGACGCGCTCGCAGGATCGGCGTTGCGCGAGGCAATGATCCGAGCTGAACACGGCATATCGGTGGTCGATGCCCTCGATGGATGGGCCGAGGCACTCAACCATCGAGACGCCGCCGTCGTCCGAGCCGTACTGGCAACTGGCCACACCGCCGGCGGCGGACTAGCGAGCGCGCTTACGCGGGCGGCGATCAGCTTTCGCGATCGGGCCGCCGCTGAACGCGAGGTGCGGGCGCTGTCGGCCCAGTCGCGTGCTTCGGCGATGGTCCTCACGGCGGCGCCCGGGATGTTCCTGGTGCTCTTTGGTTCGCTCAACCCGGCGGTCCTGGCGACCGCAACCGGTTTGGGGCTGGGCCGTGTCTGTCTTCTCGGTGGCGCCCTTCTTGATGTCGCCGGGTGGCGATGGATGATGGTGCTCGAACGGCGGGTGCTCCGGTGAGCGTGGGCATCGCCGTGTTGTGTATCGCTGGTGCACTCGCGCTGGTGATGCGCCCGTGGTGGGCCCGGCCGCGCGTGATTCACCCGCACCCGATTGGTGCCGCTTCGCGCCCGCTCGAGATGGTGGCGGCCGGGCCGTTGTGGGGCGGACTCGTGGTCGTCGGCTGGTTGCTCCACCCGCTGGTCTCGCTCCTCATCTTGGTCGGCCCCAGTGTTCGCCAGCGAGCGGAAGTGCGCCGGGCCTCTGGGTCCAGCGTTCGAGCGATCGTGAGCGCACTCCCCGAAGCCATCGACCTGATTGGGCTCGGAGTGGTAGCTGGCCTCGGACCGCGACAGGCACTACTGACAAGTCATCGTTGGCTCCCTCACCCATTCGCCGAGGTGTTCGGTGAAGCATTGAGACGGGCCGATGCGGGCGAATCACTCTCCGATGCCCTCGATGTTGTAGCGCCGAGGCTCGGACGTGAGGCACAGCCTCTGTGTGTCGTGCGGAGCGGCGCCGAACTCGCGGGAGGTGGCCTCGCGGCCGGTCTCCTTCGGCTCGGTGATGATGCCCGTCGGCACCGACGCAGCGCGGCTGCGGCTCGAGCGCAGCGGCTCCCCGTCCAGATGCTGGCGCCGCTGGTGCTATGCGTCTTGCCTGCATTCGGTCTGGTTGCCGTTGTCCCTTTGCTCCTGACCGGCCTCGCCGACTTCGGCCTATGAACGTTCTCCCCCCGTCGCTTCCCCGCGTGATCAAAGCGAAAGAAGTGAATCCATGAATCAAACAACAATGCTGCGCATGTGGGTGGCGGCGGAGTCTGCGATGCGGACATCGCCTCGCCTGCGGAATGACTGCGGCCAAGCCACTGCCGAATACGCCCTGGTCGTGCTCGGCGCGGCGGCGGTCGCAATGCTGCTCATTGCCTGGGCGACCAGCACCGGAAAGGTGTCGACCCTGCTGAACAAGGTGGTCGACTCCGTCGAGGATCGCATCTAGTGATCCGCTCCGCCCGTGGTCAATCGACCGTCGAGTTCGCCCTCGTTCTTCCGCTTCTCGTGCTCGTCGCGTTGGCGGTCGTCCAGGTTGCGGCGGTCGTTGATGATCGCGTGCAGCTCACCCACGCGGCGCGGGTTGGCGCCCGCGCTGCGTCGGTGGGGGCGACCGATTCTCAGGTCCGAGCCGATGTCGTGGCCGCCACAAGTCTTGACGCCTCGCGGCTCGAGGTGCAGATCTCGCGGACGGGTGGAGCCGTCACGGTGACGGTTCGGTATCGCGCTGCCACCGGCACGCCGGTGGTCGGGGTAGTGCTCGCCGACGTGGAATTGGTTTCAACAGCTCGTATGCCTCGCGAGCCGCCGTGAGTGAGGTGCGGTGGCCCGGCGCCGAGCGACTTACAGACATAGGCCGAAAGGCCCAATCTGGATCCGATTCCGTGTGTTATCCGCCGAGAATTGCGCGGAGGAGACGTGAGGCGCCGTCTTTGTCGAGCGGTTCGTTGCCATTGCCACACTTGGGCGAGTGGACACATGACGGGCATCCGTCGACACAGCCGCAGGCATCGATGACATCAGCCGTGGCAACGAGGTGGCGAGCGCCGGCTTCCCATCCCAACTCGGCAATACCCGCGCCGCCGGGGTAGGCGTCGTAAACGAAAATCGTGGGGTGGCCGGTGTCACCATGGTGGGCGGTGGACACTCCGCCGACGTCCCAGCGATCGCAGATGGTGAACAGGGGGAGCAGGCCGATTGCCGCGTGCTCCGCCGCGTGCAGAGTGCCCGCGATGTCGTCACTCGCCGCGGCGACGATGCTCGAGCCGACGGTGTACCAAAACGCCCGGGTGACAAGTCGCTGCTCGGGGAGGTCGAGGGTTTCGTTGGTGAGGATCTTTCGGGACCGGGCGTCGCGCAGCTGGTAGCCGGTGACCCGAGTGATCACTTCGACCGAACCGAGATGAAGGGTGGCCGCGCCAACCGAGCGGGTTTCGTCGACCTCAAGCACGCGGATGTCGGTATTGCTGCGGGCCTGGGTGTAATCCTTGCCGTCGGCCTCAACGACGTGGGCCTCTCGATCTTTGAGGTCGAGACGGACAACCTCGTAGGCGCGCCCTCGGTGGAGGTAGATCGCGCCGGTGTGCACCGACGAGTAGGCCCGGCTCTCATCGACGGTGCCGATCAGCCTTTGGGTGTCGTGATCCACGATTCGAATTTCGCCGGACGATCCGGACCGGAGGCTGATGCCCCGCGACGGGTAGCCGGTGCCGCACCAGTGGGCGAACGGTTCTTCGGTGCCGTTGCGCCCGCGTCGGCGGAGACGCAAGTCGTCATTTCGTACAAGATCTCGCACCGCGTTGTGGAGCTCTTCATCGCTCCACCAGCGGAGGTCGTCGTAGCTAATCGGCAATTCGTAGGCGGCGCACGCGAGGTGCGGATTGAGGACGAAGGGGTTGTCGGTGTTGACCACGGACGGTTCGGGTGGGCGCGAGAACACCTCTTCGGGGTGGGCCATCAGGTAGCGGTCGAGCTGATCGTCGCCCCCCACCATCACGGTGACGGAAGCACTCCCGCGACGCCCGACGCGACCCGCTTGCTGCCACATCGACGCGATCGTGCCCGGAAATCCGTTCATCACACAAGCGTCGAGGCCGCCGATATCAACGCCGAGTTCGAGGGCGGAGGTGGACACCACGCCGCGTAGGTTGCCGCTGAAGAGCTGGTGTTCGATTGCCCGGCGTTCCGCGGCGAGGTAGCCGCCTCGATAGGGCATGACCGACTCGCGGAGCGCCGCGGGCAATCGCCGGTTCACATCGGCTGCCACCAGCTCGGTGCCCTTTCGGGATCGGCAGAAGGTAATCGTGCGATGGCCGGAAGCGACCAGGGCGGCAGTGACCGACGCGCATTCGGAGTTGGCCGATGAGCGAGTACCACTCTCCTGGTCGATCACCGGTGGATCGAGCAGGGCGAACCGTCGCGGCCCGGCGGGCGAACCGTCGTTGGTGATCGCGGTGACGGGCGCAGCACACAACGCCGATGCCAGTCGGGCGGGGTCGCCAATGGTGGCCGAGCAGAAGATGAAGGTGGGGTCGGCGCCATAGTGATGACAGATGCGACGGAGGCGCCGCAGAATGTGAGCGACGTGGGTGCCGAAGACCCCGCGCAAGACATGGAGCTCGTCGATCACGACATATCGGAGTCGCATGAGTAGGGCATCCCATTTGGCGTGCCGGGGGAGCAGGCCGCCGTGCAACATCTCGGGATTGGTGAGCACCACGTTGGCGTTGTTGCGAATCCACGCTTTCTCTTCGGCGCTGGCGTCGCCGTCGTAGGCCCCGGCGACAAGCGCGGGGAAGTCGAGCGCGGTGAGTGCTCGTAGCTGGTCGTGGGCGAGTGCCTTGGTGGGGTAGAGGATCAGCGCGGTGCCGGGTTTGATGGGATCGATCACGGCCTCGGCGATCGGCAGCTGGAAGCAACGACTCTTTCCTGAGGCGGTGCCAGTCGCAACAACCACGTTCTCACCAACGCGGGCGCGATCAATCGCTTCGACTTGGTGGGTCCAAAGGGGAAGGTCGGTGACTCGATGCTGGAGCGCGTCGGGCAGGGGTCGAGCGAGCGCACCAAAACGCTCGACGCGTTCATCGAGATGTTCGACATGCACGAGTCGGCCGTCGTCGGCGAGCTCTTGCAGCAACTCCTCGAAGGCCGGCGTGTGGGAGAGCGCCGGCGGTGCAAGACGGAGGTTTGGCGCGTCGACGATCGCGGGATCGGCCAGCCCGGAAGCCGACAGCGACTCGAGCGGCGTCGGCTCTGAAGCGAGCGCCATTTGACGATGTTACGAGAAGGGTGTGACCAAATCACATGGATGTGGTCCGCAGGCGGTTCCGCATGGTGGCGTTGGCGTATTACCGTCTCTCATCGTGCAGATTTTTACGCACTCACACCAAGAAGGGCCGTGGACCGTTGTCACTGTCGCGGGCGAACTTGATGTGGTGGGTGGGCCAGACCTTCGCCAAGCGATCATGGCCGAGGTTCGGGTGGGAAATCATCAGCTCGTGCTTGATCTTTCTGGCGTCGATTTCATCGACTCGTTTGGTCTGGGTGTGGTGATTGGCGCGCTGAAGCGTGTCCGTATCCTTGATGGCGACCTGCGACTCGTCGTAGCCGAGCCACGCGTGCGTCGCGTGTTTGAAGTTTGTGACTTGGATCGCGTCTTTGACTTTCACGTGTCGGTCGAAGCGGCCGTCGAGAATGGGGCGGTTCGCCGATGAGTGATGGCCACCCGGGCGACGAGATGGCAGTGGCCGATTTTCGGCCGGGGGAGATCGTCCTTGAGATTCCGGCGCGAACCGAATACGTCTCGCTGGTGCGGGTTGTCGTTGCGGCCGCCGCTGAAATCGAACCCGACATGGACTCGGCACGGATCGACGACCTCCGTGTCGCGGTGTCGGAAGCCACGACGAACGCCATTGTGGCTCACGATCTTCATGGCGTGAGCGACCGCATCCGCATCCAGTGCAATCTCGCTGATGACGAAATCGCAGTGGTCGTTCACGACCAGGGAATGGGGTTTGAGCCCGACGAGGTTCCGATCCTTCCGGAGCCCGATTCGCCCGAGCGATTGCTTCACGAATCCGGGCTGGGTGTTCACCTGATGCAGATGTTGGCGGACGAGTCAGAGATCTCTGCCACCGATGACGGCACCGACGTTCGCCTGGTTGTCTATTCGTCGAAGCGTCGCCGTAGAGATTCAGACGGATAACGTTTCCCTCCGTCTATGGCCCGCGATGATCTTCCGTTCTCTCCTTACACCTGGATTGGTAGCGATCGACGCTTGGCGCGCGCGGTCGGACGACCAGTCCGGAACTTTCTGCGGATCGAAGCAGCGGGCGGCATTTTGCTCGTCGTCGCCACGATTGTTGCGCTCGTGTGGGCGAACTCCCCGTGGAGCGCTTCCTACAACGACATTCTCGACACCCACATCACGATCGCCGTAGGCGACATCATTCATCTCGATGAGTCCGTGCTCCATTGGATCAACGATGCGCTGATGGCCATCTTCTTCTTCGTGGTTGGTCTCGAGATCAAACGCGAACTGGTCGTCGGTGAACTGCGCGATCCCCGCGCTGCCGCCCTCCCGGCCATAGCGGCAATCGGCGGCATGGTCGTGCCCGCTGGTATATACATTCTCTTCAACTCGAGCGGCCCGGAGTTCGACGGCTGGGGTATCCCCATGGCCACCGACATCGCCTTCGCTCTTGGTGTTGTCTCACTCCTCGGCAATCGTGTGCCGAGCGCCATGAAGGTGTTCTTGCTCACACTTGCGATCGTCGATGACATCGGCGCAATCGCGGTAATTGCAATCTTCTATACCGACGACTTCTCGTCGGGCTGGTTCCTGCTTGCGATGTTGGCCATCGGTGTGGTGCTGCTGATGCGCATCGCGAAGATCTGGTGGATCCCGGCCTATGTGGTCGTGGGCTTCTTCGTTTGGTTTGCCGTCTTCGAGTCCGGTATCCACGCCACGATCGCGGGTGTCATCCTCGGTCTTCTCGCTCCGGCTGTGCCGCTGAAGCCGGAGTCAGAAGAGCAAGATGTCGACGATGTGATCCGTCGAGTGGTGCGCGGCGACGCCAGTGCCCCGGTGGTGCGGCGGGCCAACTTCGAACTGAAGGAGCACGTCTCGGTCGTCGAGCGACTCGAAGATGTGCTGCACCCCTTCTCGAGTTATTTCATCATTCCGGTGTTTGCGCTCGCCAACGCAGGTGTGGCCCTCTCGGGCGACACGCTCAGCGACGCGGTCACCAGTCCTATCACCCTCGGTGTGGCCGCCGGCTTGGTGGTCGGCAAGATTCTCGGTGTCTCGCTCGCCACCTTCATCGCGGTGCGGAGTGGGATTGCAGAACTCCCGCAGGCCGCCACCTGGACCCACGTATTTGGCCTCTCGGCGATCGCGGGTATCGGCTTTACCGTGTCGCTCTTCATCACCGGCCTTGCTTTCGACGATCCCTTCGCTGACCGGGCCCGGATTGGCATCCTGGCAGCTTCGGCAATCGCTGCGGTGATCGGTTCCTTGATCCTCCTTCAGGCGAAAGAGGTCGTGGAAATTGAGATCGACGACCCGGTCCCCACCGGCGTCTGAAAACCATTTATCCGACGTTGTGGGCGATTCTGCCGTGCAACAAATTTGCGCATTGTTTGTCGGAAACAGTTGACAAGCGCCTCAGAGAACGATTTGGTTCCCCACCGTGCCCAATGCCCTCGTTATCGTCGAATCCCCGGCGAAAGCCAAGAAAATTGCCGAGTATCTCGGCGACGGATACACCGTGGAGTCGTCCATCGGCCATGTCCGTGACCTCCCGCGCAATGCGGCCGATGTGCCGAAGGCATATAAGGCGGAGAAGTGGGCCCGGACGGGTATTGACGTCGACAATGGCTTCAAGCCGCTCTACGTAGAGAACAGTGACAAGAAGGACCACATCCGGCTCCTGAAGTCGCTCTTGAAGGAAGCCGACGAGCTGTACCTCGCAACGGATGAGGATCGCGAGGGCGAGGCGATTGCTTGGCATCTCATTGAGGTTCTGAACCCGCAGGTACCGGTCAAACGCATGGTGTTCCACGAGATCACCAAGAAGGCGATTCAGGCCGCGATCGACAAACCTCGCGAGCTCGACCGCAAGATGGTCGACGCGCAGGAGGCCCGTCGAATTCTCGACCGGCTCTACGGCTACGAAGTGTCGCCGGTGCTGTGGAAGAAGGTCATGCCGCAGCTGTCGGCGGGCCGTGTCCAAAGTGTTGGCACTCGGCTTGTGGTCGAACGAGAACGCGAACGTATGGCGTTTCTCTCCGCTGGTTATTGGGATGTGAAGGGCCAATTCGCGGCCGCCGACGGTGACAGCCGAGAGTTCGGTGCGGCGCTAGCCCAGATCGACGGAGCTCGTTTGGCGAGCGGTCGCGATTTCGGTGACGACGGTCAACTCTCCCGCGACGATGTTGTGGTGCTCGACGAGGCCGGGGCCACTTCTCTGGTCGCCGATCTTGAGGGTGTGCCGTATGAGGTGCGGTCACGCGGGTCGAAGCCCTACCGCCGTCGCCCGGCCGCTCCGTTCATCACCTCCACCTTCCAGCAGGAAGCGGGCAACAAGCTTGGCCTTTCCTCCGCGATGGCGATGCGAGCGGCGCAAGGTCTCTACGAAAAGGGCTACATCACCTACATGCGTACCGACAGCACCACGCTGTCCGACACCGCGCTGCAGGCCGCCCGTTCGATGATCTCGGAGCGTTATGGCAAGGACTTCCTGCCCGATGCGCCTCGCCTCTACACGAAGAAGTCGAAGAACGCGCAGGAGGCTCACGAGGCCATCCGCCCCGCCGGCGATGCGTTTATGCTGCCCGATACTGTGGCCAGCGAAGTGCCGATCTCGGAAGCTCGTGTGTATGAGCTGATCTGGAAGCGCACGGTTGCCTCGCAGATGACCGATTGCACGGGCGAAACCGTGCAGCTGCGGTTGGGCGCCACCAGTTCCGGCGGCAAGGACGTGGAGTTCAACGCCACGGGCACGGTCATTCAGCATCGCGGTTTCCGCGAGGTTTATGAAGAGACCGTTGAGAAGGAGCGCGGCGCCGAAGACACCAACGCCGACGACGAGCGCCGCTTGCCGCCGCTCGAAAAGGGCGACGCAGCTATCGCGGCCGCCCCATTGGTCTTCGAGGGCCACGAAACGCAGCCGCCATCGCGCTTTACCGAGGCCTCGCTCGTGAAGCGTTTGGAAGACATTGGTGTTGGGCGCCCGTCTACCTACGCATCGATCATCGGAACGATTCAGGACCGCGGCTATGTCTGGAAGAAGGGTTCCGCCCTCGTTCCGTCGTGGACGGCCTTCTCCGTCACCAACGTGATGGAAGGTCACTTCCCGAACCTCGTCGACTACGCGTTTACCGCGAAGATGGAAGACGACCTCGACAAGATCGCATCCGGCACCGAAGAGGCCGAGCCGTGGCTCACCCGCTTCTACTTCGGTGAGGGCGGCCCAGACGGTGAACCGGGTCTGAAAGAGAAGGTTTCGAGCCGTCTCCCCGAGATCGATGCGCGCCTCGTCAACACCATTCCGCTCGGCATGTCCGAAGACGGCAAGCCGGTAGTTGTTCGAGTCGGCAAGTTTGGTCCCTACGTCCAGAAGGGCGACAGCGAGGTCAAAGAAGAGAACTCCACGGCCTCGGTCCCCGACGACGTGCCGCCTGATGAACTCACGCTCGACAAGGCGATGGAGTTCCTCGAGATGCCCCGCGAAGGGCGCGTTCTTGGGCAGGATCCGGAAACGGGGATGGACATCTTCGCGAAGGCCGGACGGTTCGGTCCCTATGTGCAGGTCGGCACCTTCGAGGAGTTCGACGGCACCGACGAGAAGCCAAGGTCGGCGTCGCTCTTCGCGACAATGTTGCTCGAAGAGGTCACGCTCCCGGAAGCGCTTGAGCTCCTGTCGCTCCCGCGCACCGTGGGCGCCGACCCGGCCGACGGTGAAGTGATCACCGTGCAGAACGGTCGCTACGGGCCGTATGTGAAGAAGGGCAAGGACAGTCGCAGCCTCGAGAAGGAAGAGCAACTGCTCACCATCGCGCTCGACGAGTGTCTCGCCATCCTGGCGCAGCCCAAGCGCGGCCGCGGTCAGGTCGCCAAGCCGCCGCTTCGCGAGATGGGCCCCGACCCCGAGTCGGGTCAGGAAATGATCGTGAAGGACGGGCGCTTCGGCCCCTACGTCACCGACGGCGAATACAACGCGTCGCTGCGCAAGGGCGACACCGTCGAGGAACTCACCGTCGACCGCGCCGCCGAGTTGCTCGCCGATCGTCGCGCCAAGGGCCCGGCGAAGAAGGCCAAGAAGAAGGCCGCCAAGAAGAAGGCGACCAAGAAGAAGGCCAAGAAGAAGAAGGCGACCAAGAAGAAGGCCGTCAAGAAAGCGGCCGCGAAGCCAACGGCAGAGGCCACTCCAGACGCGGTGACCGCCGAAACCGCCGAGGTCGCCGAGTAGTTTCCACTCAGTAACAGCGGCAGTGAGCGCCTAGGGTGAGTGCGGTGGGAGAAGGATCTTCGAGTAGCGCGTCCCGTATGGGCGAAGCGATGTCCTCGGCGCGGCCGAGTGGTCGAATCGAGTCATGGTTCGGCTCACGGGAGTTCTTCCGGCTCTGGATCGCCCAGGTCATTTCGGCGACCGGAGACTGGCTCGGCCTCATCGCCACGATTGCGCTGGCCACCCGCCTCACGAGCGACGGCACGGAAGGAACGGCGATCGCACTCGTGCTCGCCACCCGCATCGCCCCAGGGTTCTTCCTCGCTACAGCCGCGGGTGTCATTGTCGATCGCTTCGACCGCAAGCGGCTCCTGCTCGTCTGCGATGTTGGTCGCGCTGCGGTGTTCTTCACGCTGCCGTTCGTCGACTCGCTTTTCGGCCTAGTCGTCGCGTCGTTCCTGCTCGAGATCTTCACGATGTTGTGGTCGCCGGCGAAGGAAGCAATCGTCCCCAACATCGTTCCGAAGCACAAGCTCACCACCGCAAACTCGCTCAACGTGGCCGCGGCTTATGGCATGTTCCCGGTTGCCGCTGGTCTCGCGGCACTCCTCGCCAAGATGGCGGAGTCGCTGCCCGCTGAGGGTTGGGTGAACACCTGGCGTCTCAACGAGGAGGGCCTCGCGTTCTATGTCGACGGCATCTCGTTCCTGATCACCGCGCTCATCATCTACACGATCTCTTTCCCACGCCGCACCCGGGCCGAACGTCTCGGCAACGAGAAGGGCAACTGGGACCTCGGCGGCGCGTGGCGTGAGCTTCGCGAGGGTTGGCGGTTCATCGCCGTGAATCCCATCGTGCGAGCGGTCAACATCGGTCTTGGTGTCGGAGTTGTCGGCGGCGGCATGCTCGTACCGCTCGGCGCGCTCTATGTCGATGAGTTGATCGTGGGCGACGATGCCGACTTCAAACTCGTCCTTTTCGCGCTCGGTGTCGGCATGGCCATTGGTGTCGTCACCGCGTCTCTGGTCCAAAACAAGATCAATCGCGCCGCGATGTTCCCGGTGGTGTTGGTCCTGGCTGGTGGCGCCCTTCTCGTGGCGTCGTCGTCGCCCTTCTTGTCAGTGGTTGTCCCGGTTATCGGGGTTGTCGGCTTCGCCGCCGGGCCGATCTATGTCCTAGGCTTCACCCTTCTTCACGAGAATGTCGAAGACGATCTGCGAGGGCGCGTGTTCTCGGCCCTCCTCGTGCTCGTCCGGTTCTGCGCGCTGTTCGCGCTCGCAGTTGCGCCGCTCGTCTCGGAGGGCCTCGACACGCTGTCGAAGCGCTGGTGGGATCGCGACATTGATCTCTTTGGCCTCACCGTGATGGTGCCCGGCGTCCGCCTCACTCTCTGGCTGGCGTCGATCACGATTATTGGAGCGGGTCTGCTCGCGTCGTGGAGCCTGCGGGCGGGGAGTGGGGCCTATCTCGGCAGCTATTTCGCGCCCAAGGATGAGCCGGCCGATCCTGATGATGCCGGGATTGATCTCGACGCGCCGGACACTCCGCCCGAATCCGTGAGCGAAGACATCCTGTGAACGGTCGACTGATCGCGTTCGAAGGGGCCGACGCCTCGGGCAAGTCCACGCAAGCGCGGCGCCTGGGCGGGCGCCTCGGCGTCAACGTCACCTTCCAGTTCGGCGCGACCGACATCGGCGGCGCGATCCGTTCAATCGTGCTTGACCCGACCAACGATCAGCTCGACGATCGCGCCGAAGCGTTGATGATCATCGCCGACAAGGCGCAACATGTGGCCGAGATTGTTGGCCCGGCGCTCGACCGCGGCGAAACGATTATCTCCGATCGATTCACGGCTTCGACGGTCGCCTATCAGGGCTACGGTCGAGGGCTCGACCTCGGCATTCTGCGGGACACGATGGCGTTCGCGACCCATGGCATCGAACCTGACCTCACGGTGCTGCTCGATGTGGATCTGGCGGTTGCCCGAGCGCGTCTCGGCGATCAGGTCGACCGAATTGAAGGAGCGGGCGCAGATTTCCATCAGCGGGTGCGGAACGGTTATCTCGAGTTGGCTGCCGCGGATCCCGAACGTTGGCTTGTTGTCGACGCCGGCGGAACCGTTGAAGAAGTAGCCACTCGCGTCGACGCGGCGGTCGCCGGATGGTTTGGTCGGTCCTCATGACCGGCACGAGCGTGACTGATCCATGGGCGGCTGTCATCGGTCAGCCCGACGTCGCCCGCCGTCTCGCCCTCGCGTCGGCCCAGCCGGTGCACGCCTACATGTTCGTGGGCCCGCGAGGAGCAGGGAAGCGGCAAGTAGCTGGTGTCTTCGGCGGTGAAGTGCTCGCGGCCGCCGACCCCGAAGGTGCCGAACGGCATCGCCGGCTTGCGGCCGGGCTGATCCATCCCGACATTGTGGTCTTCGCTCCGAGTGGCAATTCGCTGCGTCTGGGTTCGTCGACCGATCCCGGCGAGATCCCGGCGATCATCAAAGAAGCCAGCCGGTCGCCGACCGAAGGCACTCGCAAGATTGTTGTTGTCGACCAATTTCAGACTGCTGAAGCGGCGGCCTCGTCGGCGCTTCTGAAGCTGGTCGAGGAGCCCCCGGACAGCACGATCTTTGTCCTGCTGGCCACTGACGTTCCACCCCACCAGATCACGATCGAGTCGCGCTGCACGCGGGTCGACTTTGCCGCCTTGTCCGCGGCCGACATTGTCGCCGTTCTTGTGGACGAAGAGTTGGCCGACACGGAACGCGCTGAAGTAGTAGCCGCTGCAGCCAACGGCGACCTGAGTCGCGCTCGTGTGCTCGTGCTGGACGATCGTCTGGCTGCCCGGCGCGATGCCTGGTGGTCCGTTCCTGATCGACTCGATGGCACCGGCGCGGCTGCGGCGGCAATGGTCCAAGAACTTCGCGTGATGATCGACGATGCATCGACCGCTCGAGTGGCCAGCCACGACCAAGAAATCGTCGCGCTCGAGGAGCGCGAGGAACGTCTCGGCACCCGCGGGTCGGGCCGCCGCGAGATGGAAACGCGCCACAAAAGAGAGCTGCGCCAATATCGCACCGATGAGGTGCGCTTCGGTCTCGCCACGCTGGCTCGTCGCTATCGGCAGACAATCGCCTCCGGTGATCCACGACGAGGCCCGCTCGATGCCGTCGACCGAATTCGCGACACCGCGGAGGCGCTGATCCGCAATCCGACTGAGGCTCTGCTGCTGCAGGCACTCTTCGTTCGACTCCCGCCCCTCGGATGACCCGATTCGGTGAGGATCGCGGGGTCGGTTTTGGTACCTTCTGAGTCCTGCCCGAGTAGCTCAGTTGGTAGAGCGACGCTCTCGTAAAGCGTAGGTCACGAGTTCAATTCTCGTCTCGGGCTCCACCCTCGCCCCCTGGAGGTCCCGTGGCTGACCCGGCCACATTCGCTGAAGATTCGATGTCCTTGATGTCATCGCTCTACAGCGCGGCACTACGGATGACCCGCAATCCGGCTGATGCGGAAGATCTCGTGCAAGAGACCTACCTGAAAGCGTTCCGCGCCTACGAACGTTTTGAAGCCGGCACCAACCTGAAGGCGTGGATGTATCGCATCCTCACCAACAGCTACATCAACGACTATCGCAAGAAGCAGCGGCGCCCCGACGAACAAGATCTTGGCGACGTCGAAGACCTCTACCTCTATCGGCGTATTGGCGGCCTCGAAGGCGCGGCGCTTGGCCGGAGTGCCGAAGACGAGCTGACGGACCTCTTCGGCGAGGCCGAAGTGAAAGACGCGCTCGAAGCACTTCCCGAGCACTACCGGCTGCCCGTATTGCTCGCTGATGTCGAGGGTTTCGCCTACAAAGAGATTGCCGAGATTCTCGATGTTCCGATCGGCACCGTGATGAGTCGGCTCCATCGTGGAAGAAAGCAGCTGCAAAAGCGGTTGTATAACTTTGCCGAAGAACGACGGCTCCTTCCCGACGATCCGGAGCCCGCTAGCGTCGGTGCCGACATGAGTGAAGAGTCCTGAGATGACTGACGATCCCTGCGCCGATTTCGGATCCAACGAATGCCAACAGGCGTTGGCCCAGCTCTACTCGTACCTCGACGGCGAACTCACCGTGCAGCGCCATACCGTAATCCGCACCCATATCGATCTCTGCTTGCCGTGTGGCGACCGCTACGTCTTCGAGACCGAGCTTCGCCAGGTCGTGTCGATGCGTTGCCAAGACAGCGTCCCTGAGGCGCTCCGAAACCGCATCGCCGAGGCAATCCGCAACGAGATTTAAGGTCACTGACGCAACATTTGCGTACTCGGCGGGAACGTTTCGCCCGCTCGGGCCGTTCTCTCTTATATGCGAGTCCAAGGTGAACGCTTTACGAGCATCGAACGGAACCTCCCGCGGTCAGCGATCGACCGGGTGTGTGGCGAGTTCGACTGCATCACACAGCTCAGCGTGTACAACGAACAAGAGTTCTGTTCACTGCACGCGCCGATGGTGGTGCCCCGAATGCGCGGCAAGGTGCTCGACGACTAACACCCAGATCTCTGAAGCCTGAATCGCGCATAGCGCGATTCAGGCTTCAGAAATCCGGTCTACGACGGCCATGGCATCACGGACAGCGCCCTCGGGTGCGGCGATCTCCACGGTGGGATCGTCGACGTCATCAAATTCGAGCCGTAGCGCTCTACTCATCGTGGCGTGCATGTCGTAGGTGCAGGTGATGTAGGTGAGCTCAAGGATCTCCTCTTCGCTGAGGTGTTCGCGGAGGGCGTTGAAGACCGCGTCGGGAACGCGTCCACCCTGAAGGACGAGCGCGTCGGTGTAGGCGAGAACTGCCTTTTCGGCTGGTTCGAAACACTCGGCCACCGACCACGACGGGATCGCCGCGATCTTCTCCTCGCTGATGCCGTGTTCGCGGCTCGCCTTGCAGTGCTGCGAGAAGACGAACTGGCTGCCACGGGCCCAACCGGTGCGTGTCTGGGCGAGCTCTCGTAGTTGCGGAGAAAGCAATCGCTTCGGGTCGCGGTAGAAGCCGAAGCCGCCGACGATGTGATCGAACACGTCGGGCACAAGCGCGGTGACCGTCCACCAATCGCCAGGTGTGCCGGTGGAGGTGCCCGGTTCGGCGACAGGGTCTCGGTCCTCGAACAGCATTGTGTAGAGCGCTTGGGCGAGCTGGTGGGCATCGGCTTTGTTGACTTGGCTGAGGCGGGGCATCAGTTCTCTCCACTGAGGACAGTGGGCTCTTGGCCCGATTGGTGCAGGACGATGTAAGGGACCTCGGGGCTCGGATCCGGCGCGGTGGCGAATAGCAGCGCCTCGGCTTCGGCCCGATCGGTCTTGCTGAACGGTCGCGTCATGACGGCGAACTCCACCGCGATTCCGTCGGGATCTTCGGTGTAGATCGAGTGGATCCAACCGTGATCGATCTCGAGCACGGCGAGGCCGCCATCGAGCCATCGCTGTTTCTTCTGCGCGATGTCTTCGAGGTCGTCGGCCTGAAACGCGATGTGGTTGGTGAGTGGGTCGAGCCCAAGATCGCGACAGATGTCGGTGGAGAACTCGCCGGCGCCCTTGTCGCTCGCGAGATCCCAGAAGGCGATCAGCTGGCCGTCGTCATCACCGGTCGAATAGAACGCGTGGCGGGCGAAGCCATCGTCCTTCGGCACGATCTCGGTCTTCACAAGTTCGAAGCCCATTGAGTCGGTGTAAAAGCGATGGGTGGCTGCCATGTCCTTGACGGCGATCGCCAGATGGTTGATTCCCATCAGAGAAGTTCCTCTTCGGTTGTGGGAATTGGGGTGGCGCCGTAGAGCGTCGAGCGTGCTTCGTAGTCGGACCACCCGACGAGCGCGCGGGCGTCGTCAAACGTCACTCGGGCGGCAGGATCGGACTCGCCGGTGCGCAGTCCTTGGGCGGCCTGTTGCATCGCCTCGATGCCGTGCAGCAGCATCGTGACTGGATACAACACCACGGAGTAACCGAGGTCGGTAAGCGTCGACTCACTGAGCCAGGGCGTGCGGCCGTCTTCGACGAGGTTCGCCGTCTTTGCGCCCGGTACCTCGGCGCAATACCGGGCCATCTGTTCCTCGGACTCAGGCGCCTCGAGGAACGTGATTTCGGCGCCTGCTTCCGCGAAGGCTGCGGCGCGAGCGAGGGCTTCGTCGAAGCCGTCGGTGGCCACGGCGTCGGTGCGAGCCATCAACAAAATGTCGAGCCCATGCTCGTCGCGCACGGCGGCGGCCGCCCGAACTCGAGCGATGGCCTCGGCTCGGGGGACGACCTCCTTGCCCGCGGTGTGGCCGCAGCGTTTCGGCCACCCTTGATCCTCGATCATCACGCAGGCCGCACCGGCGCGGGCGTAGCCGAGCAACGATCGCTGGGCGTTCACCCCGTTGCCGTAGCCCGTATCGGCGTCGGCAATCAATGGGAGGGAGGTGGCGGCGGCAACATCGGCCGTTTGGGCCACCATCTCGCCGTACGACATCAGGCCGACGTCGGGAAGGCCGAGCCGGCCCGCGGCGACCGAGAATCCGCCGAGGAAAGCGCACTCGAAGCCTGCCTCTTCCACAATTCGGGCGGAGAGTGCGTCGAAGCAACCGGGCGCCGCAAGGACACCAGGCTCGGACAGACGTTGACGAAGCCGGGCTGCACCCGAAGTGGCAGCCGGAAAGAGCGTGCTTGACCCCATGAGCAGGACCCTAGGCGGTCATACGAGACGACGACTTCTTGCGGATTCGCAGTCACCCTTTCCTGACCCCGGCTGCGTTGAGTGGCTGCGGGGGTTCTACACTCCTTTTCATGACTGCAGTTGTTTGGCATTTCTGGATCGCTGTCCCGCTCGCGGCGGGCGTCTTGTTGATCGCAATCTTGCTGATCGCGGGCTACGTCGGCACCGTAAGCCGCGCCCGCTACCCGCGGGACTAAGGCAGACCCTTGGCCGCTGATCCTGTCGACTGGGACGTTGCCCGCACCGTTGCGTGCAAGGTTGCAGGCAAAGAGCCGTTCTCGCGACCGGAATTTCGTGACGGCCTCGAAGAGGATTTCGATCGGTACACCGCCATGGCGGAAGACTTGGTCGCCGCGGAAACCGGTCTGCGCTCACTGAGCGGCAACGCCCGTGGCCGCGTGACTGATCGCAATGGTTGGATCGACGCCAACCTCGCGTCGTTCCAGCGTTTGCTTCGTCCGATCACCACGAAGTTGGGCGAGAAGCTCGAGGACGGCTCCGGCCCGAACCTGGGCGGCAAGATTGCCGGCGCTGAGCTGGGCATGATGCTCGGCTGGATGTCTACCCGCGTGCTCGGTCAATACGACCTGCTCGTAATCGAAGACGAGAATCCCGACGAACAAGACATCGTCTACTACGTGGCTCCCAACGTGCTGGCGCTCGAGCGCCGCTACGCCTTCCCGCCGCAGGAATTCCGGCTGTGGCTGGCGCTGCACGAAGTCACTCACCGCGCCCAGTTCACCGGTGTGCCATGGATGCGCGAGCACTTCCTCGGCCTCGTGAACTCCACGATGGAATCAGTCGACCCTGATCCCCAACGTTTCGTGGCCGCGATCCAGCGGCTGATGGAAGCGCGTAAGCGGGGCGAAGACCCGATGGACCAGGGCGGCATGATGGCGCTCTTTGCCTCCGATGAGCAGCTGGCCGTGATCAACGAAGTCGCCGGTCTGATGTCGCTGCTCGAAGGTCACGGCGACGTCACGATGGACCGCGCCGGCAAGGGCCTGGTGCCCTCCCAAGAACGGTTTGCTCGAGTGCTGCGCCAACGGCGCCAGAACTCGAGTGGGTTCACCAAAGTCTTCCAAAAGTTGGCCGGCCTTGAAGCCAAGATCAAGCAGTACGCCGAGGGTGAGCACTTCATCTCGGTCGTGGAAGACCATGGCGGCGCGGCCTTGTTGGATCAGGCGTGGGCCGAGCCGATCAACGTTCCCTCGATCGCGGAGATCCGCGAACCTGAGCTGTGGATCGCCCGCGTGGGCGCTCGCAATACCGCGTCCTGACATGACCCCGGTCGAGCTCCTCGACCGGTGTGACTTCCCCGCGACCGAAGGCCGTCTGAATCTCGGCGTGAGTGGCGGGGCCGACAGCATGGCCATGGCCCTGCTCGCCCGAGCGGCGGGTCGCGACATTGTGGTGTGGCACGTCCACCATGGCCTCCGAGCAGAGGCCGATGACGATGCGGAGCTGGTGGCGAAAGCGGCGGCCGAATGGGGTGTTCCGTTCGAGCTTCGCCGGATTGACCTCGACGCCGGACCGGATCTCGAAGCCCGCGCCCGTGAGGCTCGGTATCGCGCTCTGCCGACCGACGTCTGTGTCGGTCACACGGCCGATGATCGAGCGGAGACAGTCCTGCTGAATCTGTTGCGGGGGGCCGGGCTCGCCGGCGTCGCCGCCCGACTCGACCGTGTCCACCGTCCGATTCGCCAACTCCGTCGGGCCGACAACGTGGCGCTGTGTGCGGCCGAGGGAATTGCGGTCGTCGACGACGCGATGAACCACGACGCTCGTTTTCGTCGGGTGATCGTGCGCGACCAGGTTCTCCCGCTCCTCGCGGAAGGGTTTGATCGAGATCCCGTGCCGATCTTGAACCGCCACGCCGACCTCGTGGCCGACGCGCTCGAGGTCGTGCAAGCTGCGGCCGCGGCGATCGAGGCCACCGATGTGCACGCGCTCCGCGCTGCGCCGCGGGCGGTGGCGACCGAAGCCATCCGTCAGTGGATCGCCGGCGAGCTCGGATCGATCGACGGTGTCGATCTTGCGGCGATCGACCGAGTGCTGATGGTGGTCGATGGCACCCACCTGGCTACGGAGTTGCCGGGTGGTCATCGGGTAGCGCGGACCGCCGGGGTTCTGCGCATCGAACCCGTGGTGCGCCACTAAGGTCCGGCAAATGGGCGTACCAAAAGGAACACTCGGCGCAACCGTGATCGCCGCCGATGAACTAGCGGCTCGAGTGCAAGAACTCGGACGTCAGATCACCGAGGACTACGCCGACCGACAACCGCTGCTCGTCGGTGTTCTGAAGGGTGCGTTCATCTTCATGAGCGACCTGGGCCGAGCGATTGGACGTCCGGTCGAGTTCGATTTCATGGCAGTGTCGTCATACGGCGACTCCACTAGCACCAGTGGCGTGGTTCGTATTGTGAAGGATCTCGAGACTGACATCCGCGACCGCGATGTGATCCTCGTCGAGGACATCGTCGACTCCGGCCTCACCCTGCGTTACCTGCGTCAGCTTCTCGAAGACCGTGAGCCCGCGAGCCTTGAAGTGTGCGCCCTGCTCGTGCGCGAAGGCGCCCGGTCCGACGATGTGAAGTATGTCGGCTTCCCGATTCCGCCCGATTTTGTCGTCGGTTATGGGCTCGATGTGGCCCAGCACTATCGAGAACTCGACTCAATCCGGGTGTTCGAACCCGCAGAATGAGCCTCGGCTCGATAGCTTGCGAGGCGTGAGTCACACATTTGACGACGATTTCGAATCCGACCGCGCACTGATCGACGGCATCCACGCCCCCGAGGTTGACCAGCCGCGCATAGCGGCCGCGGTCAGAGAGATTCTCGAGGCGATCGGCGAAGATCCTGAACGCGACGGTCTGCAGGACACCCCCAAGCGGGTGGCTCGTATGTATGCCGAAGTGTGCGCGGGGCTGCATCAACAACCGGCGAGCCACTTGAACACGACGTTCGAGGCGGGCCACGACGAGATGGTCATGGTCCGCGACATTCCGCTGTACTCCCTTTGTGAGCACCACCTCATTCCGTTCATGGGGAAGGCCCACGTCGCATACATCCCGAACGGCACCGGCCGGGTCACCGGCCTCTCAAAGCTCGCCCGTCTGATCGACGGCTTCTCCAAACGCCCGCAGGTTCAGGAGCGGCTCACCCGCCAGGTCGCCGACGCCATCGAGGCCGAACTTGAGCCGCGTGGTGTGCTTGTTGTGATCGAAGCTGAGCATCTGTGTATGTCGATGCGTGGCGTTCGCAAGCCCGGATCGAGCACCGTCACCTCCAGCGTCACCGGCATCTTTCGCGAAAGCGTGGCCACGCGCGCCGAGGCCATGCGTTTTATCGAGCGTCACTAAGCGTGAACGCTCCGTCGATGACCCGAGTGATGGGCGTCGTCAACGTCACGCCCGATTCGTTCTCCGACGGAGGCCGTTGGCTCGACACCGAAGCCGCGATCTCCCATGCTCGCGCTCTGATCGACGAGGGTGCCGATCTGATCGACATCGGCGGCGAAAGCTCTCGACCCGGTTCTTTGCCGGTCGACGAGGCCACCGAGTTAGCCCGCACCATTCCAGTGATTGAGGCGCTCGCGGGTTCGATTGGCGATGTTGAGATCTCAATTGACACCACGAAGCCCGCGGTCGCTCGTGCCGCGGTCGCTGCCGGTGCCACGATCATCAACGACATCAGCGCCTCGCTCGATAACGTTGCCGCCGAAACGGGGGCCGGTTGGATCGCCATGCACACCCTCGGCCCGAGTAAGACGATGCAAGTCGATCCTCGCTACGACGACGTCGTCGAGGAGGTTGCGGCGTTCCTAGCGGCCGCCGTTGAGCGCGGGAAACGGGCCGGCGTGAGCCGGATTTGGGTCGACCCGGGCATCGGGTTTGGCAAGACCACCGCTCACAACCTCGATTTGGTCGCAAATCTGGATCGTTTTTCAGAGATTGCGCCAGTGTTGATCGGTGTGAGTCGGAAGCGGTTCGTGGGCGAGATTCACGCGAAATCTGATGGTATTCCAAGGGAAACGCCGGTTGCGGATGTCGAGGATCGGCTGGAAGGATCACTGGCGATAGCGGCGTGGAGTACACACTTGGGCGCCCACGTCGTCCGCGTGCACGATGTGCGGGCTACGGTCCACGCCGTGCGAGTTGTGCAGTCATGAGGGGCAAGTGGGCCCAAGGCATCGAACCGAGACATTTCCGTTGGATCGTTAAGGACCGCGTCGCGGTTTGTGAACGTCCCGGTGGATACGGCGACAGCCACCGCAAGGTTCGCCGCCAAGAAGAGATCATCTGGCTTCGCCAGCATGAGTTCGACTTTGTGGTGTCGCTGATTGGTTCAACCCACAACCTGCATAACTACGAAGAACTCGGCGTGCCGTTTCATCACGTGCCCTTCGCCGGTGCCGGTGACGGTCCGCTTGGCCTCACCCGTGCGATGGCATCGATTCGAGACCATGTCGAAAAGGGTCACAAGATTGTGCTCCACCGTGAAGAACTCGGTGAGACCATCACCGGTCTGATCGGCGCCTACCTGCTGTGGATGGAGCTCGTGCCCGACGGCCCGAAGGCGATCATGTTCACCGAGCAACTCTTCGAGCGCGAGCTCGGTCCGAGAGCGCGTCAAATGGTGTCGATGGTCGGCAAATGTCAGCCGTCCGCCGAAGTTGAGGTTGATGCCTTTGTCCACGTCGCTGACCCGGTCGAAGAGGAGCCCGTTGAGGGCGACGACTCCGACAGCGACGACGCTGACAGCGCGGGCGACGACTGAGGCATCGTGGGATCCGCTGATGCCGTGATCCAGCTGCGAGGCGTGCGATGTATGTGCATCTGCGGCGCCCTCCCCGAAGAACAAAATCGCCGCCAGCCCTACGAGTTCGATATTGATCTCATGGCTAACTTGCCGGCCACTGAGACCGACGACCTCAACGACACGATCGACTATGGCGGCGTGCTCAACCGCATCGAGGCAGTCACGCGCGACGAGTCGTTCCAGCTCTTCGAACGTATGGCGCAACGCGTAGCCGAGGCTGTCCTCGAGGATGAGCGCATCGAGGAGGTCACCGTGGAGGTTCGAAAGCTTCGTCCGCCGGTTGCCCAAGATGTCGCATCGAGCGGCATGCGGCTCACCCGTCGAAGGGGATGACCGTCACCCGCCGAGCGTTTCTTGCGCTGGGCTCCAATATCGGCGATCGAGTCAGCCATCTCCGCGAGGCAATCGAGCGCATTCCTGACGTCGTCGCGGTCTCCGCGGTCTACGAGACCCCTCCGATCAGCGACGTCGCCCAAGACGCCTTCTTGAACATGGTGGTGCGGCTCGACACCGCTCTCAGCCCCCACGAACTATTGGATGTCTGCTGGGCCTGCGAAACGTCGGCGGACCGGGTGCGGGTGGTGCATTGGGGGCCGCGCACCCTCGATGTCGATGTGTTGTGGGTCGACGGCGAAACGGTCGACGATTTTCCCGATCTCTTGGTGCCGCACCCGCGGATGTTTGAGCGCTCGTTCGTGTTGGTGCCGCTCGCCGACGTTGGGGCCGATCTGTTGCCGGCCGGATACGACGTTGGTGCGGTCGCCGCCGCGGACGCAATCGAACGGGTCGGCTCGATCGGTCAGCTCGATGCCGAGCGAGTTCAGCTCATCACCCACATTGTCGGTGCCGGGCGGGCGGGCACAGCCCTGGCCGCGGCTCTTGGTGCGGCGGGCTGGCCGGAGCCACGTCTCTTCGGCCGGAGCACGCCGGTCGCCGGAATTGGTGAAGGCGCCGACCTGGTGATCATCTCTACCCCCGACTCAGCGATTGGCGAAGTCGCCGCATCACTTCCCGTCTCGGCCGAGCGAGTAGTTGCTCATCTCTCCGGTTCGTTGGGCCTTGCCGTTCTGGCCGATCACCCGCGGGCCGCGACGCTTCATCCTCTGGTCTCGATGGCCGACGCTGCCACCGGAGCCCAACGACTTCGAGGCGCATGGTTCGCCGTAGCCGGCGATCCGCGAATTGGTGCGGTCGTTGATGCCCTCGGAGGCCGTTCTATTCGGGTCGCCGACGAGGATCGCGCCGCGTATCACGCGGCCGCGGTGGTGGCCTCGAATCATCTCGTGGCAGTATTGGGTCAGGCCGAGCGGATCGCAGCCACCGTTGGTGTGCCCTTCGAGGTGCTCCTCGATCTCGTGAACTCGTCGGTCGCTAATGTTGCTGCCCTTGGTCCCGCTGCGGCGCTCACCGGCCCGGCCGCGAGGGGCGACGAAGCCACTATCGAACGCCATGTCCTCGCGCTCGACGAGAGTGAGCGGGCCACATATCTCGCCATGGCCGCCGAGGCTCGCCGGCTGGCGGGTCGACCGCCCGCGGGCGGCTCGTAAGATCAACTCGTGGACATCTTCACGACGATCGATTCGCTTCGAGTCCGCCTCGAGTCCGACCGGGCCGAGGGGCGGTCAATCGGCTTTGTCCCCACGATGGGGTTCCTGCACGACGGGCACGTTTCGTTGATCGACGCGTCGGTGGCCGCCAACGACCGCACGGTGGTGTCGATCTTTGTCAATCCACTTCAGTTCGCGGTCGGCGAGGACCTCAAGGACTATCCGCGCGACCTTGAAGCCGACCTCTCGCTCGTCGACGGCGCCGGGGCCGACTATGTATTCGCGCCATCAGCCGACGAGATGTACCCCTCGGAGGTCGACACCACCGTGACGGTCCCCGGTGTCGCTGCTCCCCTCGAGGGAGTGCATCGCCCAACACACTTTGCCGGCGTGGCCACGGTGGTGGCGAAGCTCTTCTCAATCGTCGGCGCCTGCCACGCGTATTTCGGGGCGAAGGACTGGCAACAGGTCGCCGTCGTGTGTCGAATGGTGGCGGACCTC
>Ga0209709_10000940_pt1 | contig 27457 bp, 18 predicted proteins | sample ArcticOcean_MG_C_2_FD_187435 | JGI IMG/M metagenome (GOLD analysis project Ga0209709, IMG submission 187435) | Marine microbial communities from western Arctic Ocean - ArcticOcean_MG_CB4_136 (SPAdes) (version 2) | ecosystem: Environmental > Aquatic > Marine > Oceanic | place: Arctic Ocean...
CAGGTAGGTCTCGTAAAGCCCTTCAATATAGGCGGCATTTCCACCGGAATAGTGGGAGGAGCTAAGAAATTGCTCCATTGGGCCCTGGGGCATTGATGATATATCCTTATGACTGCTGATTCTGCCGTCATTCTAATAGTCTAAGCCTTCCACTGCCAGTAAAATCTGGACGAAAATATACTTTTATGCCTACCTAAGTCGATTATGTCGCGCTACGGATCAACATATTACGAATATGACCAATCGCCTTAGTGGGATTTAACCCTTTTGGACAGACTTGCACGCAATTCATGATGCCATGGCAGCGAAAAACACTGAACGGATCATCTAAATTAGCTAACCGCTCTTCAGTTGCGGTATCTCGACTATCTGCCAGAAAGCGATAGGCTTGCAATAAACCTGAGGGACCAATAAATTTTTCAGGATTCCACCAAAAAGATGGACAGGCAGTTGAGCAGCAAGCACACAGAATGCACTCATACAGGCCATCTAGCTTAGCTCTCTCCTCTGGGCTTTGTAACCGCTCAATCGCGGGTGCAGGTGAGTTATTGATCATGTAAGGCTGTATCTTTTCATACTGAGCGTAAAACTGACCCATATCGATCACCAAGTCACGGATCACTGGCAAGCCTGGAAGAGGACGTATAACTAGCTTGTTTCCTTTAACAGCTTCAGACAGCGGAGTGATGCACGCCAAACCATTCTTACCTGAAATGTTGACTCCATCAGACCCACAAACACCTTCTCGGCATGAGCGCCGAAATACCAAAGACGGATCCTGAATCTTAAGTTTCTCAAGAACGTCTAAAACCATAATGTCTTTGCCCTCAGTGTCGAACTGGAAATCCTGCATATACGGCTCGTCATCGACTTCAGGGTTATAGCGATAAATACTTACATTTAACATAAATCTAGACTCTCACATCGCAATATTAATAGGTACGAATTTTAGGTTCGAAGGGTTCACGTGTTTTCAAGGTAAAGTTTACGGGCCGCTTGCCAATTTCCTTGCTTCCCGGAAAGTAAATGGAATGGCACAACCAGTTCTCATCATCACGTTCCTGGAAGTCTTCTCTAGCATGGGCGCCCCTACTTTCCGTGCGGCCCTCTGCAGAGATGGCTGTGGCATAGGCTGTTTCAAACAGATTCTGTAATTCAAGAGCTTCAAGTCTGGCTGTATTAAACGAGTTACTCTTGTCGTCAAGATAGACATTTTCAACCCGCAGACGAAGCTCATCAAGTTTTTCAATACCCTGCTTCATGTAATCGCCACGTCGAAACACACCAAAATAATTCTGCATAATAGTCTGCAATTCAGCCCTTAATACAGCGGCGTTCTCACCGTCCGAAGACTGATTAATTCGGTTCAAGCCGACCATGGCCCGCTGGATATCTGCCTCAGTCGCTTCTTTAAGCGTAATACCTTCGCTCAGTTGCTTCTCGATAAAGATACCAGAAGCACGACCAAAGACCACCAGATCAAGAAGCGAATTGCCGCCCAGACGGTTGGCACCGTGCACAGAAACACAGGCCGCTTCGCCACAGGCATAAAAGCCCTCAATAACCTTATCCTTACCCTCACGATCGATCGTTAGAGCCTGACCATCAACATTAGTTGGGATTCCACCCATCATATAGTGACAGGTAGGCACAACAGGAATGGGCTCCTTAATTGGGTCCGCATGAGCAAAAGTTCGAGATAGTTCAAGAATACCCGGTAGTTTTGAATTGAGCATCTCTTCACCGAGATGGTCTAGCTTAAGGTAAACGTGATCCCCATCTGGCCCACAACCTCGACCTTCAAGAATCTCCAGCACCATTGAACGAGCCACAACATCTCTGCCCGCAAGATCTTTGGCGTTCGGCGCATAGCGCTCCATAAATCGCTCGCCATCTTTGTTAATGAGGTAGCCTCCTTCTCCCCGGCACCCCTCTGTAACAAGCGTTCCAGCGCCATGAATACCGGTAGGATGGAACTGCCACATCTCAATATCTTGGACAGGGAAGCCCGCCCGCAATGCCATGCCAACACCATCTCCCGTACAGATGTGCGCGTTTGTGGTTGATGCATAAATACGACCAGCGCCACCAGTCGCGAACACTGTAGCCTTTGATTCTACAAAAACGGTCTCTCCGGTTTCGATATCGATAGCAACCACACCAACCACAGCACCGTCGGCATTTTTGACGATATCAACGGCAAACCACTCATTGAGAAAGACAGTCTTATTCTTTAAATTTCCCTGGTACAGGGTGTGCAACAACGCGTGACCGGTTCTATCCGCAGCCGCGCATGTTCGCGCAGCCTGTCCACCGGCGCCATAGTCTTTGGACTGACCACCGAAGGGACGCTGGTAAATCCGCCCTTCTTCCGTTCGTGAAAACGGCAAGCCCATGTGCTCAAGCTCAAAAATCGCCTCAGGACCGGTCTGGCACATATATTCTATGGCCTCTTGGTCACCAATATAATCAGACCCTTTAATCGTGTCATACATGTGCCACTGCCACTGATCATTGGGGTCATCGCTGGCTATGGCGCACGTAATGCCCCCTTGCGCAGATACCGTGTGCGATCGCGTGGGAAATACCTTAGTAATAACTGCCGTTTTGTAGCCTGATTGCGCCAACTGCAGGGCTGCTCGCATTCCAGACCCACCGCCGCCAACAATGACAGCATCAAAACTCATTTTTCTTAAACTACCCATTCAATTAAAGTCCCCAGAGAATTTTGATTGTCCACACTAGATAAAGCAGGATTATGAATCCCAGCCCTAACTGCAAAACATTACGGACCCCATTCGCTTTTGGCCCTATCAATCTGACCGTAATGTAATCAGTTAAAACACACCGCATACCGATCCATGCATGGAAGGCAACCGCCGCTATGGTAACGAGTGTAAATATGCGCATCGACAAAAGGCCGTTCAGTGCTGACCATTGATCGTAGGTCAGTACTGGATTGGCCACTAAGAAGCCAACAATGAAAAATAGGTAGGCTGTCATCACAATCGCGGTGATACGCTGAATTATCCAGTTGTTAGGCCCTGTGAGGGTAAATCGAGCAAAAAACGCCATCATAAAATCACCCAGCCCGTTAATACTGTGATTAAGACAACAGCAATCACGACCGCGATCCAGGCGCTTATTCTGCCACTGTTAAAGCTTTCCTCACCAATTCCAAGATCCATAACCAGATGCCGGATCCCAGCAACCGTGTGATAAGCAAGAGCAACAAGACTCCCCCAAATCAAGAATTGAGCAATCGGGTATGACAATATATTGGATACGGCTTCAAAACTTTGCTCTGACGCTAGACTCTGATCGAGAAGCCACAAAAGAATCGCAAGCGCGAAAAGAGTGACCACTCCAGAAACCCTATGCAGAATAGAAACATACGCGGTAATTGGAAGTTTAATTGTTCCAAAATCGAGGTTAACAGGTCTTTTTTTATCCACCACAGGTAGCACCTTATCGTTGGTTGTCCTAACAATGAAACTTAATTTGAGTTTAGTCTAAACTTGAATACACTTGCGGAGCACCTTTCAAGCAGCACTCCCATTTGATGGCGCAGGAGTATAATTACTCATCAAGCCAAATTCAATTAGCTTTGCCCAAAACATTTAAACAAATAGTACTGCAATCATAATAAGCCCGCCCAAGGCACATTAAAAGGCCATTTGATCTGTGAATAACCGTTATCCCAGCGATAAGCTAAATTAACACTCATTTTTTGCCGATAGAGGCTTAATAGTAGAGTCAAGAGCCGCTAAAACGACTCTTTTAACAATGACTTCGTATTGACAATTTTCGCTGAACATCTATAGTTGCAAGCCGAGTTTTTGACCAGCTCTCACTAGTTTTTTAAGGAAATAGCATGACTGACCGCAAAGCTACCCTGACAATTGATGGCGAAACCCCTATTGAGTTGCCAATACTCAAAGGCACAAGAGGCCAAGACGTCATTGACATTGGAGCTTTAGGAAGCCATGGGTACTTTACTTATGACCCGAGCTTTACTGCAACAGCATCCTGCCAATCTGATATTACTTATATTGACGGCGAGAAAGGAATTCTATTGCATCGAGGCTATCCTATTGAGGTTCTTGCCGATAAGTCAGACTACATAGAGACTTGCTACCTACTCCTTGAAGGTGCGCTGCCTACTGCTGATCAAAAAGCAAAATTTGAACATACCATTAAATATCACACCATGGTGAATCGCTCAATTGAGCATTTCCTTAGTGGATATAGATATGACGCTCACCCAATGGCCATGCTCTGCGGCCTTGTCGGAGCAATGTCATCGTTTTATCACGACTCACTCGACATCACGGATCAAGAACATAGAACAATTTCGGCACATCGCTTAATTGCTAAAATGCCGACGATCGCCGCTATGTGCTACAAGCACTTTATTGGCCAACCCTTCGTATATCCTGACAACACCCTCTCTTATTCTGAGAACTTCCTGCATATGATGTTTGGAACGCCCTGTGAGAAGTATGATTGTCATCCTGCTCTTGCTAAGGCAATGGATAGGATTTTCCTATTGCACGCCGACCACGAGCAGAATGCATCAACATCGACTGTTCGCTTAGCGGGTTCATCAGGTGCTAATCCTTTCGCCTGCATCGCAGCTGGTATAGCTGCGCTTTGGGGACCTGCGCATGGTGGCGCCAATGAAGCAGTCCTGAGCATGCTCGATGAAATTGGCCATGAAGATAATATTGAAGAATATATAGCCAAAGCCAAAGATAAGAACGATCCTTTTCGCTTAATGGGCTTTGGCCATCGCGTCTACAAAAACCATGACCCGCGCGCCACTGTCATGCGCCAAACTTGCGACGAAGTACTCGAGGTTTTAGGCGTTCAGAACGATCCGCTATTTCGTTTAGCTAAAAAGTTAGAGGTCATCGCCCTCGAAGACGAGTACTTTATTTCCAAGAAGCTATACCCAAATGTAGACTTTTATTCCGGTATTATTTTAAAAGCTATGGGTATTCCAGAAGAAATGTTCACCGTGATTTTTGCCACAGGCCGCACCGTTGGATGGATTTCACATTGGAACGAAATGATTACTCATCCTTACCGTATTGCACGCCCTCGCCAACTCTATACCGGGGCAGATGTCCGCGACTACACCCCTATGGACGAGCGATAGAGTTCGGCAATGATTACCCAGTATAAAGATATAAAAAAGGCAGCTTAGGCTGCCTTTTTTGTGCGCAACATAGTTACCCTAGATTAGCGCTCTACTCTTTCACCGTTTTTTAGTGTACCCAATGATGCCTTGCGGACTTCTCTGCTATAGCTTTGGCCGTTGCCGCCGGCATAGCATTAATCTCTAGTCGCTCAAAAAATAGAGGCTCTATTGTCGAGTTACCGCTGCCAATTTCCGACATATTACTAACATCGTACAAACGGCCATTAATCATTGTATGTGTGATCATCTCACTTCGGCGGATATTGTTTAGCACCTCGCCATCCATAACAACTATATCAGCTAGCTTACCTACTTCAATGGAGCCCAAATCATCTCTCATGCCAAGCGCTATACTAGGGTCATGGGTGGCTGCCCGCAGCGCTTCCCAAGGGGTGAATCCGCCCTGATTAAGCATCCACATTTCCCAGTGCGCAGCCAATCCCTCTCGCTGGCCATGAGCCCCAATCAACACTCGAACGCCTGCATCACGCAACGTTTTAGCATAGGCGGCAACTTTTATATGGTTATAGTGGTCATCAGGGGCCGTCGCTCGTCGAATCGAGCGCGGCTCAACAATATAGCGTGGAACATAGCGTGTTAAACGAGTGTTTTCCCACACATTAGTCCGATCATACCAGTACTTTTCACCTTCTAACCCACCGTAGGCAACCACCAGTGTTGGGTTGTATGCCATTTCGGTTTGGCTCCAGAACTGGGTGAGATCACTGTACCCTGTAGCAATGTTTAGCGAATGCTCTAAGGTCGTATGGCCATCAGCAATCATGCTCATATTTTGATACAACTTACCGCCACCCTCTGGCACCACCATTAGTTCCAGATCACGCGCCGCATTAAGCACTTGCTGTCGTTGCTCTCGACGCGGCTGATTGTAACTTTTGACCGACACCGCACCCATATCTTTAAGTCGCTGCAAATGGAAAAATGCGTCCTCATAGCTATCAATCTTGGCATGTGCGGTGGGCGAGTTAGCGCCATAGACTATAGTTCCTGTTGAGAATATTCTTGGTCCCAAAATCTGCCCACTACGTTGCATTTCTGAAGCGGCAAATATCTCCGAACTGTCATTAGAAGGATCATGGATCGTAGTCACACCAAAGGCTAGACTAGAGAGATTCTTCCAATTCTGTTGTGGAATAATTTCTTCGTTCGCCTGAGAACCATGGGCATGACCATCAATCAAGCCAGGCGTTAACGTTTTTCCACTGACATCAATTATCTGGGCCTCAGCCGGAATAGAAACCTCACCCACCTTACCCACTGCAACAATACGATTGTCTTGCACTACGACAACGCCATTACTGATCACTTCTTGAGCATTATCAGCATCACGCATCGTAACCACTTGTCCGCCCACCAATGCGATGGTCGAACTAGGCTTATCTGCGATTTGAGAAAACCCTAAATTTAAGCCTTCAGACACCGGCTCCGGTAATTCATCAGGAGTGCCGGCCAGAAAGCTAAACGCCTGATTCAACTCACGGCTGAACACGGTTGCACCGTGAGACCAGCTAAGCCTATCGCTACCTGCAGACCAACTTAAATATTCACCGGCGCGCTTGGACACCTGCGCTACTGGCAAACCACTACCTTCGATATCCAACTCTTGCTGCAAACCGGTACTTAGAAACGGCGCCACAAAGGCGTTATTTTGATGGGTATAACCGATCCATTTACCATCAGGCGATAGCTGATACTCAGTCACCTTATCACCCCTAAGTAGCGTGCGCTCATCTCTGCCCTTTAAATCAACACTATAGAGCTCAAGCTCTGTGTACTTACTGTCAGGAGCATAGCTAGTAAAGTAAAGCCGATCTTCATCAGCGGCAAAGTGCGCATTAAAGCCATCCTCTGTCACTTTTTCCATGGTCTTGGCTTTTCGGTCAGCAAGATAAATGCCCGGCTCCAACGACCACTCAGGGGATAGCAGATAACCACCCGTCAGCCGGCGAAAAACAATATTGTTACCCTTAGGTGAAAACTTAGGTTCCACATAAATACCCGGCTCAGTAGTGATAGTTGATCCCCTGCCCCCACTGGCACTAACCACCCTAACTGATCCAAGGTCTTTGTCGCTCCAGGTCGTATAGGCTATCGACTTGCCATCACGTGAGAAACTTGGATAAAACTCGTCGTGATCATTCTGTCGAGTCAACCGTTTGACGCGGCCACTTTTAACATCTCGAAGATATAACTTGCCCAGCGCCTGATAAACCACCGAACCATTAGTGGGGGACATGCTGGCCCAACGAATCATCTTTACATCAAAGGTATCTGGCGCCACATCTACTAAATAACGCGGCGATTGCTGTACCTGTTTTTCAATTTTAATGTGCATTGGAATAAGAGAAACATCCAAGCTGTCGATATTTAGCCTGTGAAACTTACCCGCAGTCCAGTAGACGATATGCTGGCTGTCTGGGGTCCAATCAAAATAAGCAAAATTACCTTCAGAACCAAATGTTTCCTGATGGTCTCGCTCCATCTCTGTAGACAGTCTGCGGTCAACCCCAGACTTGAGGTCTTTTATATACAGCACCGTTTTTGTGTCCTCGCGCTTGAGATAGGCCATATATTTACCATCTGGCGAAGGCGTAGGAACGATAGCACCCCCTGCACCACCGATATAACTCGACGATTCTCCCGTCTCAAGGTCGTGACGCATAATATTAAACAGCTCGGTGGTCGAATTTTTGCCATATTCCCAAATTCGGCCCGAGGTAACGTCATCTGTGTAGTAGAGGTATTTACCATCGGGTGAAAAGGCCGGGTCAGTCATGTTTTTTTGGGTGTGCGGTCCATAAGCTCGCTCGGTGACCATCACCCCGTCACCCCCAGAGCGGTGATACATCCAGATCTCACCTGCAGGGATAGAGCGCGACGACATAAATCCTTTGGTCACTGCAATGTAGTCACCATCAGGGCTCCAGGTGGGTGTATGGATAAGGGCTGTTTTCTCTTTGCTAATTTGGCGCGGGTTACCGCCATTGACATCCATTACCCATAAATTAGAGGCGCCATCTCTGTCACTGATATAAGCGATAGTTTTACCGTCAGGGCTATAGGTTGGCTGCATGTTCCAATCAAACCCCTGCACCAGAGGTGTCGCCTCACCCCCCACAATAGACATCGTGTAAATATCACCGAGCATATCAAAGACCATAGCCTGCCCATCCTCACTGACACTGAGGTTTGACCAGGTGCTTTCAGTGGTGTCAATCGTAATGGTTTGCATATCACCCTGAGGTTGCGTGATGTCCCACTCGTTGTCGTCTTCCTCTTGGTCAATGTCAGAGGAATATACAGGCGTTAAAACAAGGCAACACAAAAGGGAGGTTATTAAAATACAGGGCTTTTTCTTGAGAAGAGTAATCATTATTTTTATGCCTCTACTAAATCGAAGAGCTAAGATAAAATCGAAACTGACGTCCAGCTTATACTATCCCATAGCGCGGATGAGCGGGAGTGCTTTATAACAATAAATAAAACATTCAGGTAAGGATATTTCGTCTAATATACTGGGCCAGAATGGAACCTGAACTCGGTATCGGGCTGCTCAACGAGCTGCTTCTCCGCTTCAGCAAACAGTGCAATCCGATCATCCAAAGACTCGTCCTTTGACGCTTTTTTAGCAAGGCCAAGATAATCTTGATAATGTCGCCCTTCCGACTTAAGCAAAGAGGTATAGAATTGTTCTAGCTCAGAATCTAAATAGGGCGCAAGTCGCGCAAAACGCTCACAAGACCGCGCCTCGATAAAGGCACCTATAATCAATACATCAATTAGCTTCCCTGGATCATCAGTCCTGGCCAAGTCTCTTAAACCAGCAGCATAGCGCGACGCTGACACATGCTGATACGCGATATTTCGGCGCTTCATAATACCGATCACTTGCTCAAAATGACGCATCTCCTCACGCGCCAGCTTTGACATTTTATTCATTAGCTCAAAGTTATCAATATATCGGTAGATCAAATTAAGCGCAGTACTCGCCGCTTTCTTTTCACAATTAGCGTGGTCAATTAACATCAAGACAGGATTGTCTAGCGCATTTTCAAGCCATTTATCAGGCGTTTGGCAGGGTAAAAATTCTTGAATTTCTTCCAGCGGAGTGGTCATAGTCAATTCTATTGGTCAGTCTCATTGGGCGCTATTAGAAAACACGCGGGATGCTTGTCATTATTTTACAACGATACGAGTATATAAGGATAATAGTCTGCACATTAATACCCATTATAAACCTGCCTAATAAACCCTAGAAGATTAGATTTTTTACTGGAACGTACTAATTTAGTCGCTAACAGCCGAGTTTCACTTAGTTTGATCACGTCAAAAAGCCCTGTTACTTGCTCTTCGTTAAGCTATCCCAATCTGTAATTAAACTACAAATTATTATATAATACTCGGCCAGAGTGGCGAACTCTTACCAATCGTCACCCAAAATAATCAATAAATTATAAGGAGTGGCAATTCGTGCTTGAAGCATATCGTGCCCACGTTGAAGAACGCCAGTTACAAGGAATTCCACCAAAGCCTCTCGGCCCTGAATGGACCGCTGGACTGGTTGATCTATTAAAGAACCCACCCAAGGGGGAAGAGAAGTTCTTACTCGATCTAATTGCCAACCGCGTACCACCAGGGGTTGATGAAGCCGCCTATGTTAAAGCCGGATTTTTAAGTGCCATTGTTAATGGTGATGTAAGTTCTCCTCTGATCGATCGTTCCGCAGCTGTTACCTTGCTTGGGAATATGCACGGCGGCTATAACGTAGCCACCCTGGTGAGTCTGCTCGATGATACTGAGCTTTCAAGTCAAGCAGCTAAAGAGCTAAAAAGCACACTCTTGGTGTTTGATACATTTCATGATGTGGCTGAAAAGGCCGACTCTGGCAACACAGACGCTAAATCTGTCATGCAGTCTTGGGCTGATGCCGAGTGGTTTACCTCGAACGATGCGGTCCCTCACAGCATTAAAGTAGCAATATTTAAAGCTACGGGTGAAATTAATACCGATGACCTCTCTCCGGCACAGGATGCTTGGTCACGACCGGACATCCCCTTACACGCCCGCGCCATGTTTAAAATGACCCGCGAAGGCATGCACCCTGAAGAGCACGGTGTGGTTGGCCCCATGACCCAAATCGACGAACTTAAAGCCCGCGGTCTGCCCGTTGCATTTATAGGCGATGTTGTTGGCACAGGTTCATCGCGTAAATCAGCCACCAACTCGGTGCTATGGTTCTTTGGTGATGACATGCTCGGCGTACCCAACAAACGCTCAGGCGGCATTTGTTTTGGTAGCAAAGTAGCTCCAATCTTCTTCAACACTATGGAAGATGCTGGCGCATTAGTCTTTGAAGCACCCGTAGATAATATCAACAATGGCGATGTTGTTGAGATCTTCCCCTATGAAGGAAAAATTCTTAATGAAGCCGGTGAAGTAATTTCCGAATTTCAGCATAAATCAGAAGTAATTCTCGATGAAGTGCAAGCCGATGGACGTATCAACTTGATTATTGGCCGTGGCTTAACTCAACGTGCTCGCGAGCACATGGGTCTGCCTCCTTCGGATGTATTTCGTCATCCAGCAGCACCTATAGAATCTGATGCTGGCTTCACATTGGCTCAAAAAATGGTCGGCAAAGCTTGCGGCACAGACGGGATACGACCCGGCACTTATTGTGAGCCTAAGATGACCACAGTGGGTTCACAGGACACTACTGGCCCCATGACCCGCGATGAGTTAAAGGACTTAGCGTGCCTTGGTTTCTCAACTGATTTAGTCATGCAGTCTTTTTGCCACACAGCCGCTTACCCCAAGCCTGTCGATATCGACACTCAGCACAATCTTCCTGACTTTATTATGAATCGCGGTGGCGTTTCATTGCGCCCCGGTGACGGTATCATTCACAGCTGGCTGAACCGTATGCTTTTGCCCGACACAGTGGGTACAGGTGGTGACTCCCATACAAGATTCCCTATGGGTATTTCATTTCCCGGCGGCTCTGGCTTGGTTGCCTTTGCGGCTGCCACAGGCGTAATGCCATTGGATATGCCAGAGTCCGTGTTAGTGCGTTTTAAAGGGAAGATGCAGCCAGGTATTACCTTGCGTGATCTTGTGCATGCCATCCCCTACTACGGCATTAAGGAAGGTTTATTGACCGTAGAGAAGAAAGGTAAAAAGAACTTCTTTAGCGGACGTATCTTAGAAATTGAAGGTGAAGGCATCCAGAGCCTTACCGTAGAGCAAGCTTTTGAGCTTTCGGACGCGTCAGCAGAGCGGTCAGCGGCAGGTTGTACCATCAAGTTAAGCGAAAGTTCTGTTGCCGAATACCTGCGTTCAAACGCAACACTTCTGCGATGGATGATTGCCGAAGGCTACGGCGACGTGCGCACGCTAGAACGTCGTGTGCGTAAAATGGAAGAATGGCTAGCAGAGCCGTCGCTAATGGAAGCCGATGCCGACGCAGAATATGCCGCGGTTATCGAGATTGATTTGGCCGATATTAAAGAGCCGATTGTCTGTTGTCCAAACGACCCCGATGATGCCAAACTGCTTTCAGATGTTGCCGGAGATAATGTTGACGAAATTTTTATTGGTTCATGTATGACCAATATCGGTCACTTCCGTGCGGCAGGAAAGCTGCTAGATGAAGCCGGCTCTGTAGACTCTAGATTTTGGATTTGCCCGCCAACACGAATGGATGCTCATACGCTAATGGAAGAAGGCTATTACAACATATACGGTAAAGTCGGTGCGCGTACTGAAATGCCAGGCTGCTCCCTCTGCATGGGAAACCAAGCACGAGTGCTCGCCGGTGCCACGGTGCTGTCAACCTCAACTCGCAACTTCCCCAACCGCTTAGGCGATGGCGCCAACGTCTATTTGACCTCAGCCGAGCTTGCGACAGTGGGTGGTATTTTAGGTCGACTGCCCACCGTTTCTGAGTACATGGAGTACGCTACTAAAATTGACTCTATGGCGTCGGATGTCTATCGCTACATGAACTTTGATCAGATTGAGTCGTTCCAGAAGTCAGCTGAGCAAGGTAAGTTGATTGCTGCGCAGCAGATTGTTGATGTTACGTAAGTAGCACTTTAATGCTGCTATAAAAACCTCGCTTATGCGGGGTTTTTGATTGTCGGTTAATCATCGAATTGATAGCTAGTAGTAGAGCAATACTCGTCTTCAGGCTTCAGGATGCAGCTGGGTATCCATTCGGGATGATTGGGGGAGTCCGGTAAAAACTGTGTTTCCAGAGCCAGCCCTGCACTCTTACCATAGTAATCTCCACTCCGGTTTGGCGGGCCCTGCAGCCAAATGCCAGTGTAAAGCTGCAAGGCTGGCTTATCGGTAAATACGCTTAGAGTTATTAAACCGTCGGGGGATACAACTGTTGCAGCTGGCTCGAGGTCTGAGTCAGCATCTTTACTGAGTAAATATGATTGATCAAAACCAACCATCTGATCATGGGGATTGGTCTTATTCCACCATTGAAGCTGGTCGCCTAAGGTTGTTTTGACTCTAAAATCAAATGGGCTATTTGCAACGTCAGTTAGCTGTGCATTTGGGATGCCCACCTCATTAGTGGGTAGATAGGCTTCGCTAGCGATTGTTAAACGATGGGATAGGCAGTCATTGCCAGACTCTGCACCCAATAAATTAAAATACGCGTGATTGGTGAGATTGAGTGCGGTTGGACGGTCTGTCCTGCCACTATAGTTAATTTCGATACGGTTGTTATCGGTTAAGCTGTAACGAACCCCAACAGAGACTGTACCGGGAAAACCTTGATCACCGTCGATGGACGTTAAGTTAAACAGCACACTGGTTGGAGTGTGCTCGGTAATTTGCCAGCGGCGCTTATCAAAGCCCTGACTGCCGCCATGCAATGTATTGCCGTTTTGGTTGGTATCCAGCTGGTAGGACTCGCTTCCAATTCTTAATTTTCCGCCGTTGATTCTATTAGCGTAGCGGCCAATGGTTGAGCCTAGGTAAGCAGTCTGGCTTTCAAAGTCCGCCAAGCTGTTTACACCTAGAAGTACCTCTCTTTTCTCTCCTTTGACGGGAACTATACAGCTTAGCCATGTCGCGCCTATATCCATCAAGGTAACGCGCAAGCCTTGTTTGTTTTCGAGTATAACCAGCTTTGCAGGCAGCCCATCGCTATAGGGTTTGTCGGTCATTAGTGGGTACTGTGTCATAGCCTTGCTGGTGCTGGTATGTCTTGGATTAAGCCGGCTCCACCGCTGGCCTGACAGACGTAAATTGAGGCTTCGAGCCCCGTCTGCTGCTGGTAATGTTCTTCCACGGCGCCTTTCACAGTATCGACTAAATCAGCTGGAATCAAGCTGACTACACAACCGCCAAAACCACCACCGGTCATACGCACGCCACCACGGTCTCCTATTGCCGATTTAATGATTTCAACCAAAGCATCAATCTCAGGCACAGTGATCTCAAAGTCATAGCGCATAGAATGATGTGATTCTGCCATTAGCCGGCCCATTTTCACCAAGTCGCCTTGGCTGAGTAATTCGGCTGCCAGTTGAGTTCTCTGGTTCTCGGTGATTACATGACGGGCGCGTCTTGCCACGACAGGGTCTAACTCAGCAGACCTGGATTCAAATATGTCTAAAGTCACATCGCATAACGCTGGTACTTTAAAAAAAGCAGCTGATTGCTCGCACTGAAAACGTCGGGCGTTATATTCACTGTCCACTAAACCGCGTTTTTTATTGCTATTTACAATCACTACTGCGGTGTTACTCGGCAGAGCCACAGACTGTGCCTCAAGACTGCTACAGTCGAGCATTAGGGCACTGCCCTGCTCTCCTTTTACCGAGATCATCTGATCCATAATGCCGCAATTACAGCCAACAAAATCGTTCTCTGCCTGCTGTGCATTAAGAGCAATATCCACGCCTTTAATCTCTAAATGATAAAGCTCTTTAAAGGTTTGGCCTACAGCCACTTCTAGGGCCGCTGACGAGCTTAGCCCGGCGCCTTGGGGAATATTGCCGCCAACCACTAAGTCTGCGCCAGCAAAAGAGCAGCCACGACTTAGTAAGCCGACTACCACGCCTCGAATATAATTAGGCCACATGCGATCGTGCTGAAAGGCTATTTCTTGGCTTAGGTCGAACTCATCTGTCTGATTATCGTAATCAACGGCGATTACCCGAATTAAATTGTCCTTGCGGGCAGTCGCGGCGACTATGGTTTGATAATTAATCGCGCAGGGCAAGACAAAACCACCATTGTAATCTGTGTGTTCCCCGATCAAATTAACACGACCGGGGGCCTGTACGAGATGCGTTGGAGCATGGCCATAGCTACTGGCAAATGTTTGCTGAACTCGTTCGATTAGAGCTGTATCGATCAGTGATTGGTTTACCTTGTTTGTCATTTTCCCCTCAGACTGACCCACACAGTTTTTATTCTTTGTAATGAATGTCGCTAACGCTACGCAGTTTCTCCGCGGCCTGTTCAGCGGTTAAATCCCGCTGACTCTCCGCTAGCATTTCATAACCAACCATAAATTTACGCACGGAGGCTGACCTTAGCAGGGGCGGGTAAAACAATGCATGTAGTTGCCAGTGATCGACCTGCTCACCCTCGGCGAAGAACGGCGCATAGTGCCAACCCATCGAATAAGGAAACGAGCATTGAAAGAGGTTGTCATAACGACTGGTGAGTTTTTTCATTGCAATCGCTAGATCATCCAGCTGCTGATTATTGAGATCGGACATTCTGCGCGCGGCCACCTTGGGCACAAGCATCGTTTCAAATGGCCAGGCAGCCCAGTAGGGAATCACGGCTAGCCAATGCTCGGTCTCTACGACTATGCGCTTTCCATCTTTGAGTTCGGCATCAATATAGTCCACTAGAAGATTGGATCCGTTTTCCTCAAAATACGCTTTTAGATGCTGGTCTTTACGAGCAATTTCATTGGGTAAAAAACTATTGGCCCATACCTGACCATGCGGATGGGGCTGTGAACAACCCATAGTTTCGCCCTTATTTTCGAACACTTGCACCCAAAGATAGTCTTTTCCTAACTCTTCAATCTGCTCATTCCAGGTATCAACTAGTGCACGAATACCCGCCACTGGCAATTCTGGAATGGTTTTACTGTGATCAGGTGAAAAGCAGATAACACGACTTAAACCCCGTGCGCTAGCGGCCTTAAATAGACGATTCTCGGCCTCAGGAACCTCCGGAGCATCTGCTTTAAGTGCGGCAAAATCATTGGCAAACACATAGGTAGACAGGTAATTTGAATTCAGGTCACCTGATATGCGCTCATTATTTGGGCATAGTAGGCAGTGTTCATCATAGGCTGGTAGCTGTTGCTCTAGCACCGGCTCGGCCTGACCACTCCAAGGGCGCTTACTTCTGTGCGGTGAGACCATCACCCACTGGCCTGTCAGCGGATTAAACCGACGATGTGGGTGGTCTGCAGGATCAAATATGGTCTTGGGCATAGACGGCTCTTGTGATATGTAGTGGCCTTCGCGCCCCACTATTCATTACATATAGGCGTTAGTTGTATCTGTATGATCAGTCACGTCGCGCACGCCTTTGAGCTCTGGGATCTTCTCCATGAGCGTTTTCTCAACACCCTCTTTCAAGGTTAAATCAACCGCAGAACAACCCTGACAGCCTCCGCCAAACTCCAACACCGCAAAGCCATCAGACATTTCTGACAAAGAGACCACCCCACCATGTGATGCCAAGCTAGGATTGATTTCGTTATAAAGCAAATAGTTAACCTTATCTTCTACCGGACTATCGTCATTTATGTTTGGCAACCTAGAATTGGGCGCGCGTATAGTAAGCTGCCCACCAAATTTATCTTCAGCAAAATCGACCTTAGCATCATCTAAAAATGGAATACTGCGCTGCTCATAGTAGCCATTAAACTTTCCGTACTCGACAATTAAGTCTTCTTCGTTGTGCTCTCCAGGACGACTATAAGCAATACAAGTCTCAGCTTTTGGGGTGCCGGGGTCTGACACAAACATACGGATACCAATACCTTCGCAGTTCTGCTTCTCCAGCAGGCCCGCTAAATAGTCTTGAGCTGATTCAGTAATATTGACGTTTAACATGCTTCTATTTTAACTCCAGTGAGCGCGATTATTGTCGTATTTTACGCTATAGATGAGCTTAGACATACCCCCAAGTGGCAATTACAGGTCGCATTGTTAATAATAGATGGTATGATGACCATCCATCAAAATATTTCGATAAAGCAGCAAGATAGAGGTTTACCCGCGCATTATGACTGATTCAATAACCCTAGCAGCCCAACACCGTATTCTAGTCCTAGACGGAGCCATGGGAACCATGATTCAGCAACACACGCTAGAAGAAGAGCATTTTCGGGGTGAACGCTTTGCGGACTGGCACTGCGACATCAAAGGCAACAACGACCTGCTAAGTCTTACCCAGCCAGATATTATCTGTGATATTCACCGAGCCTATCTAGACGCTGGCGCTGATATTATTGAAACCAACACCTTTAACTCTACCACTATCTCGCAGTCTGATTACGATATGCAAAAAATCTCTCGAGAGATAAATGTGGCCTCTGCGCGGCTGGCACGCATAGCCGCAGATGAGTTCTCGACGCGTGAACGCCCACGCTTTGTCGCCGGCGTCTTAGGGCCCACTAGCCGTACGGCTTCACTATCACCGGATGTCAATGATCCTGGTGCTCGCAATGTGACCTTTGACGAACTGGTAGAGGCGTATATTGAGTCATGCGAAGCGTTGATTGAAGGTGGCGCAGATCTGATCATGGTCGAAACTATATTTGATACTTTAAATGCTAAGGCCGCACTCTTTGCGGTGCAAGTAGTGTTTGAAACACAAGGCTTTGAGCTACCTATTATGATCAGCGGCACTATTACCGATGCCAGCGGACGTACTCTGTCGGGGCAAACCCCTGAGGCTTTCTGGAACTCGGTACGTCACGCCAAACCTATAAGTGTTGGGCTGAACTGTGCCCTTGGCCCTAGAGAATTACGCCCTCATCTTCTTGAGATTTCTACAATCGCTGACACCCTGGTTAGCTCGCACCCAAATGCTGGCCTACCCAATGAGTTTGGTGGCTATGATTTAGACCCGGAGGCAATGGCTGAAACCGTCGCTGAATTCGCCAGTTCTGGTCTACTGAATATTGTTGGCGGGTGCTGTGGTACCACACCAGACCATATTCGAGTTATCGCCACTGCTGTCGCCAAAGTGAGTCCACGCAAGGTGCCCGTTATAGCACCAGCCTGCCGCCTGTCTGGGCTTGAGCCTTTTACGATCAATGCCGACTCGTTATTTGTGAATGTTGGAGAGCGTTGCAATGTCACCGGGTCGGCAGCGTTTAAACGCCTGATTCTTGAAGAGAACTATGATGCCGCGCTCGAGGTAGCTCGACAGCAGGTGGTTAACGGCGCGCAAATTATTGATGTGAACATGGATGAAGGCATGCTTGAGTCGTTACCGGCCATGACTAAATTTTTAAATCTAATCGCCTCCGAACCCGACATTTGCCGATTGCCCATTATGGTTGACTCCTCAAAATGGGAGGTGATTGAAGCTGGGCTAAAATGCATTCAAGGCAAGTCAGTGGTTAATAGCATTAGCCTAAAAGAAGGTGAAACTGAGTTTATTGAAAAAGCTAAATTGTGTAAAAAGCATGGCGCGGCCGTTGTAGTGATGGCTTTTGATGAAGATGGCCAGGCCGATAACCTTGAACGGCGCCAGCTAATCTGTCAGAGAAGCTACGACATTTTGGTCAGTGACATTGGGTTCCCCGCTGAAGATATTATCTTTGATCCCAATGTTTTCGCGGTGGCCACGGGTATTGAAGAGCACAATCGCTATGGTCTCGACTTTATAGAAGCGAGCAGCTGGATTAAAAAGAACCTACCCCATGCTCTGATCAGTGGCGGCATATCCAATGTCTCATTCTCCTTTCGTGGCAATAATCCCGTGCGCGAAGCCATTCACTCAGTGTTTCTCTACCATGCCATCCGCGAAGGCCTGAGTATGGGTATTGTCAATGCCGGTCAGTTGGCGGTCTATGACGATCTACCTGAAGAGCTCCGAAAAGTCGTGGAAGATGTCGTCTTGTTTCGCACCACTGAGGGTACTGAGAATCTACTCGCCATTGCAGACAATTACAGGGGTGATGGGACCACTCAGGCCAAAACTGAAGATTTAACATGGCGTGAAGGCAATGTTAACCGCCGCCTTGAATATGCCCTAGTTAAAGGCATCACAGCCTTTATAGAAGAAGACACTGAGGAGGCCCGACAACTGGCAGAACGTCCTTTACATGTTATTGAGGGCGCTTTAATGGATGGAATGAATATCGTCGGCGACCTATTCGGGGCTGGCAAAATGTTTCTACCTCAAGTCGTAAAATCAGCCCGTGTTATGAAGCAAGCAGTGGCCTACCTGCAGCCTTACATTGAAGACGCGAAAGATATTGCGGCCAGCGCCAATGGCAAAATTCTAATGGCAACCGTCAAAGGTGACGTGCACGACATTGGTAAAAATATTGTCGGGGTGGTCCTGCAATGTAATAACTATGAAGTCATCGATTTAGGTGTAATGGTGCCCGCTCAAAAGATTCTGGAAACGGCAAAAGAACTCAACGTTGATATTATAGGCCTATCTGGGCTAATTACGCCCTCTTTGGATGAGATGGTAACCTTGGGCAAAGAAATGCAGCGCCAAGGCTTTACAATCCCATTAATGATTGGCGGCGCAACCACGTCGAAGGCCCATACAGCCGTTAAGATCGCGCCCGGCTATGAAAACAACCAAACTATCTATGTATCTGATGCCTCTCGAGCCGTCGGTGTGGCTAGCAAGCTCATTAGCACCGAACACCGAGATGCATTTATTGCTGAAATACAACTTGATTATGAGGCGGTAAGGTTACGTACGGCTAATCGAACCCCCAGAGGCACCGTTTTCACCTATAGCGATGCTATCAAGCAAAAGCCTCAGATTAACTGGCGCGATCATCAGCCTGAGATTCCGAATAATTTAGGTGTCACAGTTCTAGACGACTACCCCTTGGAAATCTTAGTGCCCTACATCGACTGGACGCCTTTCTTCATTACCTGGGATCTAGTTGGTAAGTATCCGAAGATTCTAAATGACGGCGTCGTTGGCGAAGCCGCCACTAATTTGTTCGCGGATGCCCAAGCGTTACTAAAAGACATTATCGACAATAAGCGTCTTACCGCACGCGCAGTATTCGGCCTGTGGCCGGCCAATACTGTTAACCATGATGACATTGAAGTCTATGCTGACAGCAACCGATCTAGCACACTGGCTACATTGCACCAAATTCGGCAGCAGATCCAAAAACCCGGCGCCAGCGAACAACTTACCTCTTTGGCAGACTTTGTCGCCCCTAAAGAGACTGATTTAAACGATTATATCGGTGCTTTTGCGGTGACTACAGGTATAGGTGCTGACGAATTAGCCGCCGAGTATGAAGCCCAGCATGATGATTATAATTCGATTATGGTCAAGGCCCTCGCAGACCGTTTGGCCGAGGCCTTTGCAGAACACCTTCATCATCGAGTGAGAAAAGAATACTGGGGCTACGCGACAGAAGAGACACTAGACAATGACTCGCTGATTAAAGAAAAATATCGCGGTATTCGACCTGCTCCTGGCTACCCCGCCTGTCCCGACCACACAGAGAAAGCAGCACTATTTGAGCTACTAGACGTGAAAGAAAATATTGGACTAGAACTCACCGAAAGTTTTGCCATGGCTCCCGCAGCGGCCGTCAGTGGATGGTATTTTGGACATCCCGATGCTAAGTATTTTAATACCGGCAAAATATCTGCCGATCAAGTAGAATCACTCGCCGGTCGCAAAGGCATGACAGTCACAGAGCTGGAACGCTGGCTCACCCCAATTCTCAATGATTAAAAAATGAGTTAACAAAGTGACAAAGGAAGCCAAGAAAAAACAAAAAATCGGATCTCTCATCAAAAGTATTCTTGCAGCGGGGATCGGTGTGCAGAGCGACAAAAACCGCCAGGAAGACTTTGCTGGCGGAAACCCTCTGGCTTTCATTATTGGCGGCTTTATCTTCACCATTCTGTTTATTTTATGTGTCGCTGTGGTGGTTGGTTTAGTCCTAAGCAACGCTAACTAAGCGTCAGCGCCCTCAACTGTCAACGCTTGAACTATTATCGCTAAAAGCGCCCACAATAAAACACTAACCATATCCAGCACCTATTATCTAATGGCATCTTATTTCTATATTTAGACGGTAAGAATGTCGACTGGTTGGCAGTTTAAACATTAAGGGTTTTCAAAAACATGGAGGTCTCGCCATAATAGAGACCAAGTGGTGATGCTAGCCTAGCTAAGTCATTGCAACATGCAAACACATTAACCCCCGCACAATATACCCCAACATTTACCCTCTTTTTAGAGGTTTTTTTGCTGTTAACTTCGGTAAAAATCTTCGGCAGAAAATGTCTCAAAACTCTCAATACCACCTAACATACCGCCCAAATAGGAGGCATTTCGGTTTAATAACTGGGATGCGAAAAAGTCAGTGGTGACGATTTTTTGACTATAAAAACGATTTTGATCGCCGCTTTCAATATGCTTCTGAGCCGAAATAGCTAACTTGACCATCAACCAATAAGAAACCGAATTTCCAAAGAGCATCATAAAATTATAAGCTAAATGCTGTGACTTCTCTGGGTGCGCTAATACATGTGCTAACCCCTCTTGACACTGGACAACGGCGTTTCCTAAGGCTTCCACCAGGGACTTCACTTGAGTGGAATCGGATAATGAAGATTCAGCTGTGTCGGCCATCTCACTCAACAATTCCCGTAGCCCTTCACCACCGTCACGCAGGCATTTACGTCCAACGAAATCTAGAGCCTGAATGCCATTAGTACCCTCATAAATAGGCAATATTCTTGCGTCCCTCATATGCTGAGCGGCACCGGTCTCTTCGATAAAGCCCATACCGCCATGCACTTGAACACCAAGAGATGTAACTTCCTGAGCAACTTCAGTGCACCAGCCTTTGACCAAAGGGGTTAATATCTCAACCGCACGTGAACTAGCCTCGCGCACTGATTGGTCGGCATGATGCGTACTCCGATCTTCAGTAGCTATGGTATAAATCGACATTGCTCGACCTGCCTCCACCTGCGCACGCATTTGCAAAAGCATCCGTTTGACATCAGCATGGTGGATAATTGAGGCTCGCCCTTCAACGCCCTGAACGCGACCTTGAACACGATTTGCAGCATAGGCTACTGCCTGTTGGTATGCTCGCTCCCCCACCGATACACCCTGATGTCCGACAGACAATCTGGCATTATTCATCATGCTGAACATGCACATTAACCCTTGATTTTCAGGGCCAACCAAATACCCAACGGCGCCGCCATTGTCGCCAAACGCCATGGTGCACGTAGGGCTGCAGTGAATCCCGAGCTTATGCTCCACACCTACGGCCTTAACATCATTGCGCTGACCCAGACTACCGTCAGTGTTAACTAAAAATTTGGGCACTAAAAATAGTGAAATACCTTGATTCCCGGCAGGAGCATCGGGAAGTCGCGCTAGAACCAAATGAATTACGTTCTCAACTTGCTGATGGTCGCCCCACGTAATATAGATTTTTTGCCCTGACACCAAGTAATGATCATCATGCGGTACTGCCTTGGCTTGCACTGCTGATAGATCACTACCAGCTTGGGACTCAGTAAGATTCATGGTCCCCGACCAAACGCCGGTAACGAGATTTTCTAAATAGCACTCTTTCAGTTGATCTGAACCATAAAGGCTTAGAGCATGAATAACCCCGCGACTCAGCATTGGCAGCAAGCTAAGCCCCATGTTGGCAGATTGCAGCATCTCTTGAACCACAACGTCGACTACGCCAGGAAAGCCAGCGCCACCGTAATCTGGCGCGCCGCTTAAAGCGCACCAACCAGCCTCTATCATCTGCTCATAAACACCATCTAATGCTGGCGCAGTAACAACATTACCATCTACTAGATGAGTTGCTTGACCGTCCGCGATGGAATTAGTTGGGGCAACGACCTGTTCAAAAAACTTTGCCGCTTCCGGTAAAATGGCACTTAACATGTCACTACCTACGTCTTGATAACCCGGCAATTGACTATGCTTTTCATAGCCGATTAACTCTTCAAGTATGAAAGAAAATTCTTGGACGGGGGCTTTATATACAGACATTAATACTATCCTAAAATGTTAAGGGTATGTTTTAAAGCAAGATGTTTTGACGTAGTCTAATTGTCTAGTTTACCAAGATTAGTGTAAACGTAAAACAATGACTCGCTAGTCTTTCCACTAGTGAAATCAACAAGTAATTAGCATCATTCTACTGGTGTAGATTATGAAAACATAGATGAACGTGGCTGTGGGATCACTGATGTAAACCTGCTTACACCTTATAGAATAGACTTTAAACGCCTATAAATTGATCCGCAGTAAGGTCGTAGCAAGTAGCATCCAAATCCCCTACTAGCGAGAGATTAGGCTTAATCTTAGGCAGCTCATAACGAAAGAAAAACCGCATCGCAGCAACTTTGCCATCGTAAAAAGCATCATCAGCTTTATTACCCTTCTGTTTGCCCTCTACAGCTGCTAATGCCTGTTTCAACCACATCCATGCAATAACAAGATGCCCCATAGCGTCCAGGAAGATCGTAGCATTGGCTAACGCTAGAGAGGGATCTTCTGCTTGACCAACAGCGAAGATCGTGTCTTCAGTTAACCTTAAATACTCTTCAAGCTGATCGCAAAAACTAGCTAGCTCAGAATGTCCTGTAGCCGAATCAATAGTCGTTTGCATTTCCTCTCGAAGAATCGCCACTGCAGCACCATTCTGCATTCGCACCTTGCGACCAAGAATATCGATACCCTGAATACCCCAAGTACCCTCGTGAATATGATTTAGACGGTTGTCACGATACAGGCGCTCAACTGGATACTCGCGAGTATAGCCATAGCCACCCAAAACCTGTATTGCTAACTTGTTCGCTTCAAGACAGAACTCTGAGGGCCAGGACTTGCAAATGGGAGTCAATAGATCGAGTAATAAATCACGCCGCTGATTAGCCGCATGATCATTAGTGATTTTCTTCGTATCAATTAGCTCAGCACAGAAGTACATCAATGTCTGAGCCCCCTCGACAAATGCTTTTTGAGTCATCAGCATCCGTTTAATATCTGCGTGCTCACTGATCATAACCTGAGCATGTTCTGGATTACGGTTTACCAATGGTCGGCCTTGAGGACGATTTCGTGCGTAATCCAAAGAGTATAAATAACCGCCAAGCGCCGACATAACGGCAGACATTCCCACTGAAATGCGCGCTTCATTCATCATATGGAACATATTAGATAAACCCTGATTGGGCTCTCCAACCAAGTAGCCAATCGACTCGCCTGACTCGCCAAAATTAAGTAGGCAGTTCGTTGCCCCACGACAGCCCATCTTATGATTCAGACCAGCCAACGCTATATTATTAAAGCCGCCAAGGCTTCCATCATTATTAACACGGTTTTTTGGCACCAAAAACAGCGAAATCCCTTTAACCCCCGGCGGTGAACCGGGGATTTTAGCCAACACCATGTGGATAATATTCTCAGTAATGTCCTGCTCGCCGCCCGATATCCACATTTTAGTGCCGCTAAGCGCGTAGGAGCCATCTGACTTTAGTTCTGCTTTGGTACGTATATCAGCAAGCGATGATCCTGCTTGAGGTTCGGACAAACACATCGTGCCAAACCATTTACCCTTTACAAGATTAGGCAAGTACTTGGTCTTTAGTTCCTCAGAACCGCAGACATTAAGCATATTAGCCACACCCTGTGTTAGGAACAGATAAATATGAGCAGGATTGTTGGCGCAGACAAACATACCATTGAGAGCTTGGTCCACCATCCAAGGAAGTTGCATGCCTCCAATATCCGCATCATAGGCTGACGTGCATAGGCCCGCTTCCTGATAGGCATTAATAGCCTCTTTGAGTTCTGAAATTGTTTCAACTTTTCCATCAACAAACTGGGGTTCGTTGGCATCCAATTTAGACGCACACGTCAAAAACTGGTCTTCGGCAATCGTTTGGCAAAGGTCCAACATCGCGTCAAGAGATTCACGGTCATAATCAGCATATCGCTCCGACTCGAGAATCTTATCTAAACCCAGAGTCTCGTATAGCACAAAGTCCAAATCGCGCCGGTTTACAATCATTGACATAGCTTTTTCCTTGCATTGATATTGACATTGTCACAGGTCACCAAGTTTACGCCAAAGCGAGTAAATAGCAGCCACCTATTCGGCATTGGATCTATTTTACTTGATAGCGGTAACTGATGATATAACGTAAGAAACTGATGTGTTCTTGTCCTGCAATATTGTTGTTTGGTTTCCGCCATCTTTCTTCGCTTTACATAATGCTCTATAAGTACCGTCTATAATATTGGTGACTTACGATCTGGGCGACTAGATAGATTGTGTTATTTTAATAATGTTAATATAACTTATGGCCAAGGAGCATTGCTAACTGCTATTCAGACGCGTGCGTTTAGGTGGACACAGAATGAGACGGCACAAAAAGTAGACCTGCAAAGACTTGTCACTTAAAGAGGAAAATAAACAATGATCGCTTTGGACCAATTACATTGCGTTGCGGACATCAGTCGCTATCAAACAAAGATAAACGGCCACCGCATTGCACAGATCTTTGAAGGTCGAGAAACCACCTATACCGAACTAGACCGCATGGCCAGTCAAGTCGCCAATGGTCTTATTAAATCTGGATGTGCGCCAGGCGCTCGCATTGGTTACCTCGGTAAAAATAGTGACTATTTCTTTGAAATCATGTCTGGCTCATCGAAAGCAAACGTAGTGATTGCGGGTGTTAATTGGCGATTAGCACCCCCTGAAATTGAATATATTCTCAACAATGCTAGCATCGACATTTTATTTGTTGGCGCAGAATTCTATGCGGTTATTGAGCAACTAATACCCAAAATCGGAAGTATTCGTCAATTTATTGCTGTTGATGGTGGCCACAGCGATTGGCCTGACTACTGCACGTGGAGAGATACTCAGGATACAACAGACCCAATGCTACCAATTGCATTAGAAGATGACGTTATCCAGCTCTATACCAGCGGCACCACAGGCCATCCAAAAGGTGTGCAACTGACCAACGGGAACTATCTTGACCTCTTAGACCAAGCAGCCAATGGTGGCTGGGGCGACTGGGATGAGGGTGAAGCGAGTCTTGTAGCCATGCCAATTTTCCATGTGGCTGGCGTCAACGTTGGCGTCGTCGGTTTATGCCAAGGCCTTACTAATGTCATTCTGAAAGATGTAGATCCTGTCGTTATATTAGATCTGCTCGAAAAATACCGCATCAAGTACGCCTTTTTCGTACCGGCCGTTATCATGTTCTTAAACTCTATTCCTGGCGTTCGTGATAGAGACTTCTCTAATCTAGATTTTTTACTCTATGGTGCCAGCCCTATTTCAGAAGATGTGTTGCTTACCGCCAAAGATATTTTTAAATGTAATTTTTGTCAGGTCTATGGCCTGACCGAAACCTGCGGTGCAGGTACAATACTAACACCAGAAGACCATGACCCTGCCCTTGGTAAATTACGCTCTTGCGGCAAACCGGCACCAACAGCAGAAGTAAGGATTGTCGGTGAGGAGGGTGAAATTCTGTCTGTGCATGAGGTCGGTGAAATTACCTATCGCTCTAAAAGCTTAATGAAAGGCTACTGGAAGAATGACGAGGCCACGGCTAAATCAATTCAAAACGGATGGTTTTACACGGGTGATGCGGGTTACTTAGATAAAGATGGTTATCTTTATATTCATGACAGAATCAAAGATATGATCGTCTCAGGTGGAGAGAACGTCTATCCCGCCGAGGTAGAAAATGCACTGTTTGATCATAAGGCTGTGGGTGATGCTGCGGTCATTGGTATTCCCGATGAAAAATGGGGAGAAGCGGTCAAAGCCATCATTGTACTCAAACCCGGCGCCTCGGCTACCGAAGAAGATATTATCGCACATTCAAGGACCAAGATTGCCGGCTATAAGGTACCTAAAAGTATCGACTTTACCGATGTCCTACCGCGCAATCCGTCGGGTAAAATACTGAAGCGAGAACTACGAAAGCCCTATTGGGAAGGCAAGGAACGGGAAATTAATTAACGGGCCATTTGAAAGGTAAATTTATACAAGACGCCGGGCACTTCAACCGCTTCACCATCAACAAACCGCGGGACATACCTCAACTTTTTTGCAGCTTTCAATGCGGCTTTAGCAAACCCTTTTGAAGCTGGCATTTCCTCAATCACAATAGGGTCAATAGCCAGGCCCTCTCTGGATACGGTGAGCTCAATAATCACATAACCGTTAGTTCCTGATCTTTGTGCTCCTCTCGGATAATCAGGTTGTGGTACATACACAGGAATATAGTTCATATCTTCTTGGCCCGACACTAATTTACCTAATTCTTGAGCATGGAAGCCGGCTGATGCTCCCTGACCCGTCTCTTCATAGGCCCTAATAAGAAATCCATGAGCATATTGAGCCACTGAGGGATTAGCTAGAGCGTTATTAAGAAAAGGGATAGCCGATCTATATTTTTCTCTGAGCATCTTATGTTTGCCCAGCTGGAAACTTGCCAATGTAGCTCCCACTGATGTAGGACCTAATTCCTGCAAAAATATCTCAAGGGCCCCTTTTGCGTGTTTATTGGAAAATGACACTTGTCCTGAGGTCCTCGCTCGCCCAAGAATCTCTATGCTAATAGCAAGCTGAGCTTCTGCATACTCTAAAGAGCTATTCCCATAATTCGATGCAAGAATTTCAAGTGCTCTTGAGTAAGATGAGCGTTTTACGCCAGTCGAGTTTGTCGACAAGTTATTTGCGTGACCAAGATCCAACAACAAATCAACCAACTCTAAAGAATTCTCACCATAGAGCGACTCATAAAGTCTAAGCGCCTCGCTAAGAACTTTTTGAATGCGATTGGCGGAGTCATAACCTCTACTTAGCAGTGCTGAGCCATAATTATAGGTAAGTCCCGCAATATTCTTGCTGTCGGGTTCGAAAAGATTTTCGCCTGCCTCGAGCGAGGACTGTGCGCACCGAACCGCCTTTTTCTTATGCCCTTC
>Ga0209709_10000941_pt1 | contig 27454 bp, 34 predicted proteins | sample ArcticOcean_MG_C_2_FD_187435 | JGI IMG/M metagenome (GOLD analysis project Ga0209709, IMG submission 187435) | Marine microbial communities from western Arctic Ocean - ArcticOcean_MG_CB4_136 (SPAdes) (version 2) | ecosystem: Environmental > Aquatic > Marine > Oceanic | place: Arctic Ocean...
ATATTAATTTTGTTTTTTTTGTTATGCTTTTTTTTAAAGTTTTTAAATCATGTGGATTATAAAAAGTTGTTTTTATATTAAATTCTTTTAAAAAATCTTGTGTTAATAATCTTGTTGGTGAATATATTGGATCTGCAACAATTATTTCATCACCAGGCCGCACAACACTAAAAATTGCTAAAAAAACAGAGCCAAATCCAGTTGGAGTTAGGAATACATGGTGACACTCTTCCATGGTCTTTAGTATTTGCGAAAGAACATGAGTGGTTGATGTACCTTGTCTTCCATAGTCAAAATGACCTCCTGTGGGGTCCTTGTTTGCTTTAACCTGCATTTTCCTTATATCCTGCATGGATTTAAAAATTATTGTAGATGCCCTCACAACGGGCGGATTAACTGACTGATTATGGTAGTCTTTTGCAGTATGTTTCAGGAAGGTTTTAAAGGATTTAACCATAAAAAATTTGATAAGTTAATAGGACAATGCTATATCCCTTCAAATACGTCAATAAAATTATAAATAGGATAATATGGGTTACCCAAAAAAGCACAGAGGCCGAAGAAAACAGGGCTCTAAAAAAAGAAGAGCTAAAAGAAAAAATAAGAAAAAATAGTTTTTTTAAATGGATAAAATTAAGAAAGTTAAATCCATTAGTATTTGGATATTCCTTGTTCCATTTTTGGCAATTAACGGTTGCTTAATATTAATTACTCAATTTCATGAGTTATTTCCAAACCCAGAAGAGATTATTCATTGGACATTTCCATATATAGATGGAGGTGCTTCAATAAGTAGAGCAGCAAGACCATACCCAAGTTGGTTAATTTTCAAACCAGCAATGTTTTTAACTTCTTTTTTATTGATTAAATACTGGCTCTACAACAGGGATATAATAATTTACATTAATAAAGATCATAAATATCTTAAAAAGATAATTTTTTTTGGAGTTAGTTCCGCAATTGCATTAACTATACATTCAATATTCCTTGGTATTAACTTTGACAATGATTTATACAAATTATTTAGAAGGGTTGTAATGTTGCTCTTTATAATCTTTGAAATTACAGCACAGGCCTACTTGGTTATAGCGTTATATTCATTTAAAAATAAGTTATTAAAATACATCAATATTAAAATTTTAAGATTAAAATTAATATTAGTTTCAATATTAGTTATTGTTGCAATAATTTGCGTGCCCATAATTAGTATGCCGGGCAATCAGTTTAAATTTTTAAAACACGCCCTAGAATGGGATTATTTCTTAGGTGTTATAACTTTTTATATGTTGACTTTTTTAATGTGGAAAAATAAAAAGGATGTATAAATAAAAATAATCCATGTTAATAACTTACTAATCTTATGAAAAAAATAATAATAATTTCTTTCAGTTTTATTGTCTTTTTCAATACTAAAGCTTTTGCATATCTTGATCCGGGTACTGGTAGTATTATTTTGCAAGGAATATTAGGAGCTATAGCAGCTGGTGCATCGTATTGTTCGATATACTGGCACAAAATTAAAAAATTTTTTAGTAAAAAAAATAAAAAAAAATAATAATAATTTTTTTAAGATCTTTTAAAAAAGATCAATTTGTAAGATAAGAATATATGAATAAAATTATAGATTTTAAAAACTCAAATTTAGTAATTTTTATTTCTTTTTTTCCTACATTTATCTTAAGATCAAACCTAAATATTAATGAAATAATTTACACTCTCTTTATTTTTTTAGCACCTGCTTTTTTAATAAATCATCTTATTATCAAAAAAAAAAAATTCACTAATAAATTTTATATATTTTACTTATCATTAATAATAACTTACGGCATTGATAACCACTTAGGGCTTTGGAATGGTGTCATGCAACCTATAATATTTAATTTAAAAGATATTTTTGGAATTGTATATATACCTGGATTACTTTTTTTAATCAGTATTTTATTATTGATTACCTATATTATTGCAATTAAAAAAGGTAAATTCTATAATGTGATTTTAGTTTTTTTATTAACAATTTTTATTTTTAATATCTTTGATCAGACAAAATCACATAATAGAACTGTAAATTTTAAGAAAAATACAAACACTAATTACAATAATACAACAGTGGTATTTATTGCAGATGAAATGTCTGGTCTTACTAGTCTTGAAAGCTTAAGTGATAGTGGTCAAAAATTTAATAAACAGGCAAAAAAATTTTTTGAAAAATATAAGTTTGAATTTTATAGTGATATTAATTCATTAAATAGACATACGCTTCACTCTGTTTCAGCGTATGTTAATTTAACTGAAGATATGGATACTAGAGTAAAACATGTTCGAGAATCTAATAATTACTTCATGGAGTATGACATAAAAAAAAGTAGTCTTTTTGAAAAATTTAAAAATATTTCTATTTATCAAACTATGCACTTAAACTACTGTAATTTTGACAATATAACTAAATGTGAAAGTTATGGCCCATTCAGAGATAAAAAGCATTTATTGGGTTTTAAAGATACTTTTTTAACAAAAATAGTGTCTATTTGGAAAATTAATGGCTCTATTACCTCTGCTTTAATTTGGAGATCTCTTAGACAAATCAGGTTAATAGATAGTATTTTAGAGCCAGAAGGACACAAAACAGCATTTAATGATTTATTTGATAATTTAAAAAAAGATATTGAGTCAAAAAATTATGATCTTATTTTTGTTCATAGTTTAGTTCCTCACAGGCCATACGGATTTAATGAAAAATGTAATTATGATGGAAGCAAATCAGTATTAAATAGGTATATACAAACTACAAGAGCAATAGAAACACATAATCTTGAAAGAGGTTGTGTTTTGCTATTTTTTAGTAAGTTTTTAGATGATCTTGAAAAACGTAATTTAATTAATAATATTGATTTAACTATTTTATCTGATCATGGCGCAAGAATAAAACGAAAAGACCCTACGAGTGAACTTTCAGTATTTTACGCACGGAAAAATTCTAAAACAAGTTTTAAAGAAATAAAGGTTCCGAGTATTAGTCAAAGAGTTTTTGCTAATCAATTTAAATAATTAGTCAACAATCCAACCTCCTCCTAAAACTTTTTCACCATATTTGTTTTTAGAGTAGAATACACATGCTTGACCTGGTGCAATTCCAAGTTCTTCTTCTAATAAGTCAACATTTGCTGAGGTATTATTTATAGCAATTTTAGCTTTAATTAATCTTCCAGTAGATCTTATTTTTACAAATAGCTCATTTTCAAAATCATTCTTATCATTTGTTATAATATTTAAATCTTTTAAATTAATTTTAGTCTTAACTAAGTGCTCCTTGGCACCAACAATGATTTCATTTTTATTTGCAACAATTTTTACTACATATAAAGGGTTGGCATCTGAAATTCCAATTCCTTTTCTCTGACCAATGGTATAATTAATAATACCATTGTGAACTCCTATTACTTCACCTTCCATGTTTTTTACGTTTCCTTTTCTAAAGGAGTTAGGTTTAAATTTTTCTATAACTGACGCATAATCACCATTTGGCACAAAACAAATATCTTGACTATCTGGTTTATCAGCAACGTTAAGATCCAGTTCTCTTGCAATATTTCTAGTTTCATCTTTGAGAAGACTTCCTAATGGAAATCTTAAAAAGTTTAGTTGGTCTTTTGTAGTACTAAACAAGAAATAACTTTGATCTCTATTTAAATCTATTCCTCTGTACATTTCGGTATTTTTCCCTTTTGTAATACTTTTTACATAATGGCCTGTAACCAGAGCATCTGCATTTAAATTTTTTGCCTCTGCAAATAAATCTGTAAATTTAACTGTTTTATTACATTGAACACATGGAATTGGTGTTTCACCATTTAGATAGCTATCTACAAAATTGTCAATCACACTTTCTTTAAATTTATTTTGATAGTAGAGAATTTTATGCTTTATTTTTAATTTATCAGCAACACGCTTCGCATCCATGATATCTTGACCTGCACAACATTGTTTTGAAGAAGCTGTTTCTTTACTATCATTATAAAGTTTTAATGTAATTCCAATAACATTGTAACCTTCTTTCTTCATCATGGCGGCAACTGTCGAGGAATCAACTCCGCCAGACATGGCTACAGCAACTAATGTGTCCTTCGGTTCTTTAGCAATTCCAAGAGAGTTTAATATTGTCATATTTAATGATATTTATTCTTATATTCGATATAAGTAAATTAAATGATTTTAGATTATGATCCAGGTGATAAAGTCACCAATCCAAGCAATAAAGACTGGGGTATTGGACAAGTTCAATCAATAATTAATGGCAAAGTTACAATTAATTTTGAAAATGTTGGAAAAAAAGTAATTAACTCAAAAATAATTAAATTAGAAAAAATTTATAAATGAATACTGAAGAGACTAAAGAAATAACATTATCGTTAATCGATACATTTAATAAAGCTAGTCAAGTCGCTTTAGACTTAAGAATAGCAGGTTTAACAAAAGAAATTAAGTTTGATAATACGCCAGTAAGCAATGGTGATATTGAAGTTAACAAAATCTTAACCAAAAAAATATCAAAAATTACACCAAATATCATAATTGTTTCTGAAGAAAATTCTGATCACAAAAATGAAAAAAACCTAAGAGATTTTTGGTTAATAGACCCAATAGATGGGACAAGAGACTATATAAGTAATAGAGACGAATTTACATTGAATGCTGCTTTAATAATAAATAACAAACCAGTTATAGGCATAATTGCTGTGCCTGCTAAAAAAAGAATTTTTTACTCATATGGAATGGCAAATAGTTATGAGTTAATTAACGGTCAAAAAATTAATTTGCTTAACAAAAAAAAAAATTACACTGGATTAAAAGCTGTTAGTTATTCAAATGAATTAAAACCAGAAATTTTAGAAATACATAAGAAGTATAAAATTACATCACACCAAAAAATGAAAAGTTCATTAAAATTTTGTGTTATTGCTGCAGGAGAATTTGATTTATATGCGGCTGAGCCAAGAGCCTGTGAATGGGATATAGCAGCAGGACATGCAATACTTGAGCATGCCGGAGGTAAAGTAACTGACTTTAATGATAATGAAATTTTATATGGTAAACCTGAATTTAAAAATCCTAGTTTAATTATAAGAAACAAAAATATACTCTAATGGATGAACAATTAAGAATAATTTTAATAATAATAGTTTCTGTATCGATATTTGGTCTTCTCATTTTTGTGTTTGTTAAAAACCATATAAGAAATGTAGTTAATCACTTAAAAAAAGAAGAAAAGAAAAAATTAAAGTAGTTTAATAATCTTTAAATACTCCGATTGATCAATGTCCATTATTCTTTTTGACGTTCCAAAATCAAAGCCGTTTCTAGCGAGAAGTGAGATATCTTTTTTATAAAATAAAGGCCTGTTATCCTCTGCTCTGGCAGGTCCTATTCTTTTTTTCTTACAAATCTTTATACCGGAGAAAAAATCTTGATCGGAGTTATCTTCTTTAATTTTCTCAATCGACTGTTTGATGTATGTTTCGTTTATACCCTTGCCCATAAGATAATATCTAATCTTGTTTAAGGAGCTACCTTTTTGAATTAAGCTTCGTGTCTTACTCTCAGAATAAAATTTATCACTAATAAATTTACTTTTTTCAAGATCAGGTAATACGATATCAATAAGGTCTGTGATATCTTGCTTTTTAACATTAGGCACATTTGCTTTAAGATATTTTTTTAATAGATAGGTTCTTAATTGTTGCTTTGATGGGGCATATTTTTCAATATAAGCAAAAGAAAAATTCCGCATTTCTTCCATAGTAACTTCTAGTGTTTTTTTTCTATTTCTCATTGGAATCATGTTATCTTGTAATATAATACACTATAAAATGATTGAGCAAATTTATACATTCTTTACTCTAGAAATCGTCTACCTATGGTTAAATCTAGGTGTCATACCTTTTTGGTTTGTAATGGTGTTTTTTCCAAAATCACAGATATGCAAAGTATTTATCACATCAATTTTCCCAATTTTTATTTTAAGTTTATTTTATATTTACCTACTCTATGTTGTGTACGTGGATGGCTATGATTTTTTACAAAATTTTAAACTCTATCTAGGATTGAATGAAATTTTAAGTTTATTTGAAAACCAATCATTTTTAATTTTATTTTGGGTACATTTTTTGGCAATGAATTTGTTTTGTGGTAGCTGGATTGTTAACGACTCTCAAATGTTTAGTATGAATAAATTTCTTGTATCAATTCCACTTATAATTACTTATTTAATTGGACCACTTGGAGTGGTTATATATTGGATAATAAGAATATTTTATGCAAAAAGAATAAGGCTTTATGACTAAGTCAATAGATTTTTATTTTGATTTTATTAGCCCCTACTCTTACCTAGCCCATAAAAAGATAAGTATTTTAAAAGAAAATAAAAATATTATTTTTACCTATAAACCAATTTTAATCGGTGGCCTTCATAATTTACAAGGTATAATTGCACCAGCTCTAATCAAGCCTAAATTAAAACATATGATAAGTGATTGTAATTTAATTGCTAAAAAAGAAAATTTTGCTTTTATGTGGAATTCTAAATTTCCCATCAACTCTTTAAGTATCATGCGTGGTTATCTTTTTGCTAACAAGGATATTAAAGATTTATACTTAAATATAATGTTCGATGCTTACTGGAAAAATAATCTTAATATTTCTAATGAAGAGATTTTAGCAACGCTTCTGAAAAAATGTAAAATAAATTTAAATAGTTTTCTGGAGGGTATCAAGAATCCAGAAATAAAAGATGAATTAAAAAATCTTACTCAAAAAGCTTATGATAAAGAAATATTTGGTGCACCGACATACATTGTTAATGATAAAATTTTTTGGGGACAAGATAGATTGGGGTTCGCAGTAGATGAATATAACAAATAGCTTAAATTACTTTAAAATCACTTTGACTTATTGCTGCAAAACCTCCGTCAATGTGTGAGACTTTCTCAAAACCCATTTCTTTTAAAGCTTTTGCTGCAAGAGCAGATCTTAGCCCACCAGCACAAAATAAAACCATTTCTTTATTCATGTCTAGTTTACCACTCTTAAAATAAGGGCCCTCAGGATCTAACCAAAATTCCAGCATCCCACGTGGTATATGGTTTGAGTTTTTAACTCTACCTGTTTTATCTAATTCACCTTTTTCTCTAATATCAATTAAGGTACATAAATCATCATTAGAAAGCTTTAACGCTTCATCTGCGGTGATAGTTTTTACTTCTTTTAATGCTTCAGAGACTAGAGTTTGTGATGATTTAATTTTCATTTTATTAATTTTTTAAGTTAAAAGATTATATAATACAATATTATTTGAATATATGAAAAATAAACAAGTCAGGAAAAAAAAGTCTTTTTTAGATAAATTTTTTATTAAATTAATAAGAAAATTTGGATATGAAGTGATTGATCAAGCAAATCTCTATATTCCATCTAAAGATCTGGAAGCAAATCAAAATTTAAGTGAAAAAGGGAAACAGTCAATAAACATACCACTCGGAAAAACTGAAATTCTAAGACAAGTAAAAAGCCTAACCGTCATTATCAGATCTTACACATTTGGTGATGTTGATGACAATAAAGTTATGTTGGATCAAAATAAAAAACGTGTATTTGAATTACCTAAAATTGAATATACTCTAAGAACCATAAAATCAGTTATTAAATCTTGTGAATTAGCAAAAGAATATTTTACAGACATTGATATTAAAATCATTATTACAGATGACAAATCAAACAAACAAAGTTTGGATAGAATCGATCAAGTTTTGCAAACAAGTAGTTTAAAAACAAAACTTATCAATCTTAAAGAAAATGAATTTAATGATCAAATAAAAACAAAAGACACTGAGGGAAAAAATATTTCACAAAATATGATTTCTAATATGCGAAATTTATATAAATCTATACAAATTGCAGAAACTGAAGAAACTGATTTATTTTATTTTTTAGAAGATGACTATATTCACGTAAGAGAAGCTATAACTGAAATGCTTTTTTCATATGAAAAGATCAGTTCTCAATTAAATCAAGAACTTTTTCTATGTCCCGCTGATTACCCTTATTTATATTCTTCTATCGATGATTCAAAAATATTTTTTGGAAATATGAGGCATTGGCGGTCAGTTAATGAAACACTAATTACTTTTTTAACTAGTAAAAAAATGATTAATAAATATCTTGCAGAACTTAAATTAATGTCAACCATAAGACATCACCCTATGGAACTTAAATTGCATGAAATATATAAAAAAGAATATTGTATTTCTCCAATTCCTTCTTTAGCTATGCATGCAACTAATATTAACTCAACCTATGGCTTACCCCCAAATTTTAATTGGAAAAAAATATGGGATGAAAACAAAATATCTGATACTTAAAATAAAAACTAAAGTTCCTGTATTAGATTTAAATTTGACTGGTAGTAATTTTTATTCCTTAAAAAACTCTACTGCTAAATACGTCGTTCTCTATTTTTATTCAAATGACGAGACCTTGGGCTGCACTATTGAAACTAATGTTTTTTAATAAATTATTAACTAAATTTAAAAAAATTAATTTTGAAGTTTATGAATTATTAAATGATTATCTAAAAAGTCATAATATATTTAATAAAAAATTCAAAATAAAATTAAAACTTTTAGCTGATGATAAACTTAAGATTGAAAAAAAATTGCAAAGTATGGGCTAAGAAAAATTTATGGTAGGGAATTTATGAGTGTAGTCAGAAGTACTTTTTGAATTTATCCCAACAGTAAAATTTTGAAAATTTGAAAAAACCCTGATGTTAAGATTTATGTTAAAATTTTTTTAATGTACTTTAACATTCGATATTAAAAGCTATATTTTTAAACAATAACAGCCTTGTTACATTTCTGTAAAAGGCTGTTAATTAACTTGAAACTTAATTATTTATTAAACATTTCTTTAAGCGACTTCGCTGGCAAGAACTTAACTTTTTGAGACGCACCGATTTGAATTTGCTCTCCAGTTCTAGGATTTCTTCCAACTCTAGCTTTTCTTTTTGCTACTTTATAAGTGCCGAATCCAGCAATTTTCACTGTATCGTCACCTTTTAAAGCGTCCAAAATAGTGTTGGTAATTGTATCAAAAGTACGCTCTGCATCAGCTTTACTTAGGTTTAAAGAACCTGAAAGTTGCGCAATTAATTGTTTTTTGTTCATTTTTTGCTCCGGTTTTGTTGATTATTGACTATATTTTACATTAAGCCCTATAAATCAAGCTTTTTATTAGTGTCTGTTAAAATAAAAAACCCAATATATAGCAATTTAGTTAAAAGTGTTGCTATCAATGACCTATTTAACTTTGAAAATATACAATAATTAGAATAAACCTAGATCTTTTATGTCATTAAACATTGTAAAGAACATCAATGATACCAATAAAAACATTCCGATTCGAAAAAAACCTTCTTGCACCTTTTGACTTAAGGGGTGCCCTAGTACTTTTTCAATACCATAAAACATTAAATGTCCACCATCTAACATTGGAATTGGAAACAAATTTATTAAACCTAAACTAATTGAAATATAAGCTATTAAGGAAATAAAAGGTAAAATACCAAATTCAGCTACTTGGCCACTAATTTTTGCTATTCTAATAGGCCCTCCTAATTGAGAACTATCTCCATTTCCTACAAGCATGCTGCCAATGTATTTAAGAGAAGAAATGCTTACATAATACACTTCATTAACCGCATAAAACAAGGCTTTTGCTGGACCCAATTTAATGTGGTTTACCTCGTTATTATAAGCTCCAAGTTTAATTCCAACCATTCGCTTAGTCACTTTATTACCAAGATTATCTTCACTTTCAACCAAGTTAGGTTTTACCTTAAAAATCAGATCTTGATCATATCTGTTTACTACAAAATTAATAAATTCATCTGTAGACATCATGATAAACTTTGACACCTCCATGATGCTTTTAACTTTATTACCATCAATAGAGACCACAATATCATTATCTTTTAAACCAGCCACCATCGCAGGACTGTCTTTTAATACTTCATTAATCACGGCTGGAGTAAAATCTTTACCAGCAAAAGTATAAATAGAAAAAAATATAAGAATTGCTAATAAAAAATTAGCTAAAGGACCCCCAAATACAATCAAAGCTCTTTGGTATAAAGGCTTTAAAACAAATAATTTATCTTGATCTTTTTTGCTATATTCATTAATAATTTTTTCATTATCAGCTTGACTATAAACGTTTCTATCACCAAAAAATTTAACATAACCGCCAAGTGGTATGATGCAAACTTTCCAACGTGTACCCGATTTATCGTTCCAACCAAATAATTCTTTACCAAACCCTATGGAAAAATCAGTCACTCCTACTCCAAAACGTTTGGCAAAGTAATAATGACCATATTCGTGGATAAATACTACTACTAAAATCAAAGCTAGAAAAGGAATTATATAACTTAATATCATAATCTTATTTTAACTGAATTTAACTATATACTCAACAGTAGATAATAGGTGAAAACATAAAATGCAATAAAGAATAAAAGCTTTTAATCTCAACAACAAACTCAGTAAACAATAGTTGCATTAACTGAAGTGCTGTATTAAAAATGTAAAATTATTATATGAATAAAATTTTCTACAATTATTTATATTAAGTTATTAGATTATGCCTATCTTACACAGTGCAAAAATAATTTTTGTTCATATTCCTAAAACAGGTGGTGGAACTATTGAAAAAACTTTGGGAATATGGGGTAATGATAATAATGGGAATTGGGAAGCGGACCATTCAATTTTATATGGAAAATATAAAAATAAATTTTTGCAACATTTAACAATTACTGAAATTAAAGAGTTAAAGAAAAAAGAATTTGACACATACAAAAAAGTTTCCTTCACACGAAACCCTTATGATAAAATAATTTCAGAATATCTGTGGAGAGTTCAGGTATATGGAAAAAGAAAATTAGAGTTTAAAGAATTTATATTAGAAGAAGTTGTTCCAAGAAAAAATAATATCAACCAATTTGTAAAGAACTTCTACAAAGATGAGAATTTGGTACCCTTTTTAGATGGGCATTATACTAATCAAGTAGACTATTTGCTCGATGATAAGAAAATAATCATGGATGATATAGGAAAGTTTGAAAATTTTGAAAATGATTTTGAAAAAATTTTTAATAAAAAAATAATATCTGCAAAGATACATAAAACAAAAGCTAACTATGCTTATTATTTTATAAAAAAATTATTACCAAAATTTTTAACAAATAAATTATACAGAAAATATTATGATTATGAAACTCAAGAGATTATCCAAAAAGAATATTATAAAGATTTAAAAATTTTTAATTACAAGTTTTAATATTTTTTGTTATCTTCAAAATTATAATAGACCTAACTTCCATACATCAAGAATTTTCATAATTTCAATTGACTCATTTATGTTAACAGCATTTGAATTTTCTAATGAATTATTAACAAATAAATTTGCTATATTCTCTATTTGATGGGCATAAACACTTTTTTCAGTTGTAGTAAATTGTTTGTAATAAGATTTATTATTTTCTACTTCGATATAACTTTTTTGGTGAGGAAGCCAAGGAGATGGAATAACTATACTTCCTTTTTCACCAAAAATTTTACAATTATTACTTAAATTTTTTTTTAAACTGACAGTACCTATTGCTTCAATATCATTACCTATTTTTAATTTAATTTTTGCATCATCATCGACACCTGTGTAGCAATGTGTACCCTCAGCACTTTTAAAACTTATTTTATTATGTTTGTCAGCAAATAGATTAAAAAAACTAATTGGGTAGCATCCCAAATCTAGAATAGCACCACCACCAAAATCCTTATTAAAAAGTCTAGAGTCTTTTTTAATCCTTTTAACTTTAAAGCCAAAAGAAGCTTCAATCTTATAAATTTTTCCAATCTCTCCATTATGAATTAACTCTAATAAATTTTTTGTTTGAGGGTGTGCGCGATAAGCAATCGCCTCATAAAAAGAAATTTTATGTTTTTTAATCATTTCAAATGCTAAGTTTGCTTGTGCTAAATTTAATCCGATTGGTTTTTCACATAAAATTTTTTTTTTATTTTCTATACAATTTATAATTAAATCAACATGTGTATTATTTAAGGTTGATATATAAATAGCGTCTATTTTATTTAATTTTAATAACTCATCATAATTTGTAAATCTATTTTCAGGTTCTATTTTGAAATTGTTTGAAAATGTTTTCAATTTGTAATTTGATTTACTTGCTATACCTACTAATTTTGAGTTTTTGACTTCTGTAATTGCATTTGCAAATGCATTACCCATTCTTCCTAATCCAGCTATTCCCCAGTTTATCATGCTAATCTTTATTTAAACCATTCTTTAAAATTGTTTTGATTTTTTATCAAATAATCTGGTAACAAGTGATTTTCTATTCTTTTAAGTTTATAATTACCTTTCCATTTATCTTCTGATTTTTTATCTATAAAGTGATCATAGAATACAAGACCATCATCAATTTTTTTTCTTAAATCCTCAATTGTTAATTTACTTTCATCAAATTCATCATGATGTCCAAAATTTTTCATCTTAATATATAAATCTTCTGGAGTTTTAATATTTGTAAAGTGCCATCCACCATCACCTATTATATCAAGACTAATTTCTTTTAAATTTGAGAAATAGGTATCTATTCTCCAAAATGGATATTTTTTATTTTTTAAATTTCTTAAATTTGAAAACGATTTCAAATATTTTTTTTTGCATGCTTTAGAACCAAACCAAGGCATTGTTTCGTGTAATAAATTAAATTTATAATAAAATAATAATTGTTTGAATATATAAAATTTTTTATTACTTTTTTTAAATTTATTTGAGTTTAAGTTTGGTATTTCATCATTGTCACTAATTATTATCAAATCTTCATCACTAGCATTTATGATGCCTTTCATCATAAAGTCGTAAGATTGTTCTATTCTCTTGATGCTATTTAGTCTTTTATAAATCGGATCTTTTGATGCTTCCATATCGCCATATAAGTCGATTGGTTCTTTATCAATTTTTAAATAAATAATTTTATCTTTAAATTTAGGGTAATCATTAATATCAAAATTAAATTTTTTTTTTTTTCCACTATGTGAAAACGATGACTCAATAACAATAAATTTATATACATTTTCGTTAAGGATATTGAACCTAAGATCTAACATCATTTTTTCAGAATAAAATGTTGTACAATCGTAAATTTTCATTATTGTAAACTTATATCATTTATATAAATCAAGCACTTTTTTAAATTTCAATCGTAAATAAATTTGCTGATACTTAAATTTTATTAACCTTAACTTATGCAACTCTTTTAATTCCTATACTCAGCCTCTTCTTCATTTAATTATAATATTGGCTATCTATTGAATGCTAGCTTGAGACTTATCTTCTGGTTTAGAAATTTTTTCAACCTCTACCCACTCGACTCTTTTTAGCTCTTTAGTTAATGCTATTTTTAACACTTCATCCGCATGTTCTACTGGAGTAATCTTAATATCATCAGTAATTTTTTTAGGCATATCAACTAAATCTTTTGCATTTTCCTTAGGAATAATAACTTGTTTAATCCCAGCTCTATGAGCTGCTAACAATTTTTCTTTTAGCCCACCAATTGGCAAAACCTGTCCTGTCAAAGTTACCTCACCAGTCATAGCAACATCTCTTCTCACGGGGTTATCCGTGATCGCAGAGACTATTGATGTAACCATTCCAATACCAGCAGATGGACCATCTTTAGGCGTGGCACCTTCCGGTACATGAATATGAAAATCTTTCTTCTCAAATAAAGGCGGAATAATCCCATAGTCTAAACTCTTAGATCTAATAAATGATTTTGCAGCTTTAATGGATTCCTGCATTACTTCACCGAGTTTTCCAGTGATTTGCATTCTTCCCTTGCCAGGCATAACAACAGTTTCAATCTTAAGAATTTCGCCACCATATTCCGTCCAAGCTAAACCGGTAACAACACCAATTTTATCTTGGTTTTCAAGTTCGCCAAATTTAAACTTTTGTATTCCAAGGTAATCAGATAAATTTTTTAAATCTATTTTAACTTCTTTTTCTTCACCGGTCACAACTTTCTTAACAACTTTTCTTGCAACTTTCGATATTTCTCTTTCTAAGTTTCTAACACCAGACTCTTTTGTGTAACTCCTGATAATTTCTTTGATAATATCCTTAGAAAGTGTCATTTCTTTTTCCTTAACACCATTATCTTTAATTTGTTTTGGTAGAAGATATTTATTAGCAATATTAATTTTTTCATCCTCTGTATAACCAGCCAATCTAATTACTTCCATTCTGTCTAATAATGGTGGCAATATATTTAATGTATTAGCTGTAGTCACAAACATAACGTCAGATAAGTCATAATCTACTTCTAGGTAGTGATCATTAAATGTTGCATTTTGTTCTGGATCTAGCGCTTCTAACAAGGCTGAAGATGGGTCGCCCCTATAGTCATTGCCAATTTTATCTATTTCATCAAGAAGAATTAAAGGATTTTTAGTTCCTGCTTTTTTCATCATTTGAATGATTTTACCTGGTAAAGATCCAATGTAAGTTCTTCTATGACCTCTGATTTCAGCCTCATCTCGCATACCACCAACAGAAACTCTCACAAATTCCCTGTTTGTAGCTTTTGCAATTGATTTACCTAGAGATGTCTTTCCGACACCAGGAGGGCCAACTAAGCATAAAATTGGTCCTTTAATTTTTTCCATTCTTTTTTGAACCGCTAAAAATTCAATAATTCTTTCTTTTACCTTTTCTAAACCAAAATGGTCAGCATCTAAAACTGCTAGAGCTTTTTTAAGGTCAATAGCAACTTCACTTTTTTTAAACCAAGGAAGGTCAATCATCCAATCTAGATAATTTCTAATAACCGTAGCTTCTGCGGACATGGGGCTCATATTTTTCAATTTTTTAAGCTCAGCCATACATTTCTTTTCTACATCTTTTGGCATTTTACATTTTAAAATAGATTTATTTAGGCTTGATGTTTCATCTTTACCATCTTCAATCTCACCTAATTCTTTTTGAATAGCTTTAAGCTGTTCATTCAAATAATATTCTCTTTGAGTTTTTTCCATTTGAGTTTTAACTCTGCCTCTAATCCTTTTTTCAACTCCAATAATACTAGTCTCATTTTCCATAATCTTAATTATAGAATTAAGCCTTTTTTTAACATCAACTGTTTCAAAGATTTGCTGTTTTTCTGAAATTGTTGCTGAAAGATGTGAGGCAATATTATCTGCAATATGGGATGCGTCAGTTAACTTTTTAATATTATTAATAGTTTCACTAGAAGTTTTTTTATTAATTGAAGTTAATTTTTCTAGCCTTCTAACGGCCGTCATGGCAAGCGGAATTAAATCTTCATCTTTAATTACAACATCATGATGATGGGCATATTCACAAACTATAAATTTTTCATTATCTTTAAAGTCTAAAATTTTAACTCTTTTGCTTCCCTCAACTAAAACTTTTACAGTTCCATCAGGTAGTTTTAGCAATTGTAGAATGTTTCCTTCACAACCATACATAAAAACATCAGTTTTTTTAGGGTCGTCTATTTCTGAATTTTTTTGTGTAACTAGAATAATTTTTTTGTCTTTTTTCATTGCTTCATTTAACGCTGAAATAGATTTGTCTCTTCCAACAAACAAAGGGACAACCATATTCGGAAATACAACAATATCTCTTAAGGGTAATAAGGGTCGTTCAATTTTTACATCCATGCATTTAATATGGATATTAAATGAAATATTACAATAGTTATTTATTAGTTATTAACGCTAAATTAAGCAGCAGATGTTTTGTTGGTCTTTGTTTTGCTGTTATTTTTCGAATGAACTATAATAGGTTGAGACAGACCTTTAGCCGCATTAGCATCAACAATTACTTCTTCGATATTATCTTGATCTGGCAAATCAAACATTGTTTTTAACAAGATATTTTCTAAAATTGACCTAAGTCCTCTTGCTCCAGTTTTTTTATTAATTGCTTTTTGAGCAATTTCTTTAATAGCGGTGTCTTTAAAACTTAGTTTTGCACCATCTAATTTAAATAGTTCTTGATACTGTTTAATCAAAGAATTTTTTGGTTCTTGTAATATTTTAATTAAAGTTTTTTCATCTAAATCTTCAAGGGTTGCTATCATGGGCAGTCTTCCAATAAACTCAGGTATCAAACCATACTTCAATAAATCTTCAGGCTCTAAACTTTTCATCCATTCACCTGTTTTCTTATCATCTGTCTTTTTAACATTTGCACCAAATCCAATTGAAGTGCCTTTATCTCTTAGAGAAATTATTTTATCTAGACCAGCAAAAGCTCCTCCACAAATAAACAGTATATTGGTTGTATCTACTTGTAAGAATTCTTGTTGAGGATGTTTTCTTCCTCCTTGGGGTGGAACACTTGCAACTGTTCCTTCCATTATTTTTAATAGTGCTTGTTGCACACCCTCACCTGAGACATCTCTAGTAATAGAGGGGTTTTCTGACTTTCTACTAATTTTGTCAACTTCATCAATATAAACAATTCCTCTTTGAGCTTTTTCAACATTATAATCCGCAGCTTGTAATAATTTTAAAATAATATTTTCAACATCTTCACCAACATAACCTGCTTCTGTTAAAGTTGTAGCATCTGCCATTGTGAAAGGTACGTCCAGAATTCTCGCTAAAGTTTGTGCTAATAAAGTTTTACCACACCCTGTGGGGCCAACTAGAAGAATGTTTGATTTAGAAAGCTCAACTGTCTTGCTAGTTTTACTTTCATAATTAAGTCTTTTATAGTGATTATGAACAGCTACCGATAAAACTTTTTTTGCGTGTGGCTGGCCAATAACATAATCATCCAATACTCTACAGATTTCTTTTGGTGACGGTAACCCATCTTGATGTTTAACAAAATTATCTTTATTTTCTTCTTTAATAATATCCATACAAAGCTCAACACACTCATCACAAATAAAGACAGTTGGTCCTGCAATTAATTTTCTAACCTCGTGTTGGCTCTTGCCACAAAATGAACAGTAAAGAATATTTTTATTATTAGTAGTCATAAATTTTATAAACGAATCAATTAATGTACCTTAATATAGATGAGTCCCACTAATCAAGTATACGTTTGGTAATCATCAAGATGTTGTATGTTAAGACCTGTTTTCTACCACTTCATCTATTAACCCAAAGTCTTTGGCAGTCTCAGGCGTCATAAAATTATCTCTTTCTAGTGCTTTTTTAACATCTTCAATTGGTTTATCAGTGTGTTTTGAATAAATTTCATTAAGTCTTTTTTTTAATGCCAAAACTTCATTGGCATGTATTTCAATATCTGTTGCTTGACCTTGAAATCCAGCCGATGGTTGGTGGACCATTATTCTAGAATTAGGTAACGAAAATCTTTTGCCTTTTTTTCCAGCAGCTAATAAAAAAGACCCCATTGATGCAGCCTGACCAATGCATAAGGTTGAAACATCAGGTTTAACGTATTGCATTGTATCATAAATGCCTAAGCCTGCTGTAACTAAGCCACCTGGACTATTAATATATAAATTAATTTCTTTTTTTGGATCTTCAGATTCTAAAAATAAAAGCTGTGCTGTGACTAATGATGCAACATTATCATTAATGGGACCAACTAAAAAAATTATTCGTTCTTTTAAAAGCCTTGAATATATATCATAAGCTCTTTCTCCTTTGTTGGATTGCTCAACCACCATAGGAACCAATGTGTTCATTTGATCAGAAAAATTTATTGTCATAAGTTGATTCTGTTAACTTATACAACTTACAATTACTTTTTGCTAACTTTTTTTACTTTAGTTTCTTTAGATTTTAGCTTTGTTGCAGCTTTTTTAGGTACGGCTTTTTTTTCTTCAGAGTGTTCGTGATTATGGTTGTGTTCTTGTTTTTGATGCTCTTTTAAGATTATTTCTGCCTCTTCTTTACTTATCTCTTTCTTATTAGGTTTTGCTTTTTTTTTAATTAAATCAATAATCTTTTCTTCGTAAACAGTTCCTTTTAAACTTGCTAATGCAGATGGGTTTTTCTGATAGAAATCCATAACCATTTTCTCTTGACCGGGCATCATACTTAGTTGCTTTTGAACTTCTGCTTGAATTTCTTGCTCGGTAACTTTGATTTTATTCTGTTCACCAAACTCATTTAAAATCAATCCTACTTTAATTCTTTTCTTCGCAATAACTTCAAAGTTTTTTCTACTTTTTTTAGCATCTTCTTCGCTCATTCCTTGGGCTAATATTTTAACCTCTTCATCTATTAAGTTTCCCGGGATTTCATCAACTTTAAAATTTTCAATTTCTTTTAAAATTTGTTTTTTAGCCAACTTATCTAAAGAATTTTTATACTCATCATTAATTTGTTTAGAAACTAATAGTTTTAAATCAACAAGATCTTTAGCACCTAAATTTTTTGCAAAATCATCATCAATTTTTACTTCTTCAGATTTTTTTACAGCTATAATTTTGCAGAGAAAGTTAGCTTTTTTTTTTGCAAATTCTTTTTGTGGATAATTTTCAGGAAGCACCGCCTCTACTAACTTTTCATCATTTTTTTTAACACCAATTAATTGTTTATCAAATCCTTTAATAAACAAGTCTTTTCCTATGATCAATTGCGTATTTTTTCCATCACTGCCAGTAAAATCTTTTCCATCAATTGTGGCTTTGTAATCAAAAATAACTGAGTTACCATCAACGGCTTTAATATCGTCAGCAACATCTTTAAAATTATTCTGACTCTTTGCTATTTCTTTAATTCTTTTATCAATCTCATTTGCATTAATTTTAACTGAATATTCATCAAATTTTATACTTTCTACTGACTTAAGTTCTACTTTGGGAAGCTCTGTTACAGAAATTATATATTCCAAATCCTTATCTTCACCATAAGTTTTTAAATCAAGTTTAGGTTGGCCTGCTGGTTTTATCTTATTTTCCTCTAATGCTTTAGACGACGATTCTTTTAAAACTTTATCTAAGACTTCACTAAAAATTGCTTGGCCAAATTGTCTTTTAAGAATTTCTTTTGGAACTTTTCCTGGCCTAAAGCCTTTTAAATTAACAGTATTTTTAATTTCTTCGTATTTTTCATCCATATAGGTATTCATAGTTTTTTTATCTATGAATACTTTAACGTCTTTATTTAAGCCTTTTATGTTTTCTACTGTTACTTTCATAATTTCATAATTTCCTGGTAGGCGAAAAAGGACTCGAACCTTCACATCTTTCAATACTGGTTCCTAAGACCAGCGCGTCTACCAATTCCGCCATTCGCCCACAATTCTTGTGGCCTTATATATTATTGATATCATTTGTCCAATGACAATAGTTATTAAATATATTAATAATCAATTATATTTACGAATAATTTAAAAAATGATTATTTCACCTTGTATAAGTATATGTAAAACTGATCCCTTAACAGGCTACTGTTATGGATGTGGCAGAAATAATGAAGAAAAGAAATTATGGAAGTTAGAAAGTACCTCTGGTCAGTGGAAAAATGATAATTTAGCTAATATCCAAAAAAGACTAACTGGTTGGCAATTAGAAAGTTTTAAAAATTCATATAAATATAAAACAGAGAATGGCATCTCACTTTTTAAAAAAAGTTTAAATAATGAGTAAATCTATAATAGCTATATTGATTTATATGATGGGATTAATTTTTGGTGCTTTTTTTTTAGATGTTTGGGGTGCGGAAACATCATTTATAAAAACTATTTCAGTATTTATATGGACAATTATTTTTTTAATCACACTATTTTATTATGATAAATATGAAAAAAAATAATTTTAAAATTAAGTTTTTAATACTTTTAATATTTTTACTTAATTTTCAGATAATAGTTTTTTCAGAAACTATGATTCTAACAGGGTGCATGAATTTAACTGATAGTTTTATCAAAAATGAATACATTTTAGATTTTGAAAAATCTTTAATGACTAGAAACTATGTTTATGACAAAAAAACATATAAAAAACATAAAACAACAGACTTGAGCATAAAGAAAGAAAACACTTTAGAGAGATTTATGTATGAGGATAAAAATTTAATCTTAACAGATAAAATTGGCTATCCTCAGTTTTATACCCAACTAGTTTTTGAAAAAAATAGCCCGATGATTAACATTAAAACTGTAATTAATGGGGAAGAGGCAATTTCAAAAGTATCAACATGTAATAAAGTGGAACTTTTTGAGAAGGAAAGCTAAGATTTTTTATTTGTATTGCTGGTCTTATTAGTCTTGTTAATAAAATTCAATTTTTTTGCTCCAAATTTAGTATTTGTAATATTGCTTCTGTGTTTTGCAAAAGCTTGTTTTTGAGCTAGCTTCATTGCTTTTTTAGATGACATACTTGTATTCTATATTTTTTTATAAAAAAATATAGTTTTAATTGTTAGAAGTTTTTTGTCTAACAAGAATATTTAAATTTTTATCCACTACAACAATTTCACCAGATGAAACAGGTATGTTTAAAATTTCTGAGATTACAACATAATGTGTTACAAAGATTAAGTTACCTTTGCCATTCCACTTTTTTATATATTCTTTTAATTCCTTGATTTGGTTAGCTTTCTTGTGAGAAAATTTTTGACTAAAAAATGAATTTAAAAAACTTTTAGTTTCATAATTTGTGAAGGCAAATTTAGCAGTTTGTTTACATCTGCACCATTCACTGGATAAAACTATATTTTTCTCTATATGATTGTTTAAAAAAATTTTACCTATAATCTTTGCTTGTTCAATACCTTCTTTATTCAAATTTCTCTGCGAAGCACAATTAGATATATCAAAGTTATCGGGGTCGCCTCCACCTGGGGCGTATGCATGCCTTATAAATATTAATTTTCCACCTTTACTTAATATATTTTGTAAATCATTATTTGAATTAGCTACTAACGATGTATTAAAGGATATAAGTAGAAATATAATAATTTTAATTAACTTCATTAATGAATATTAAATTTAAAAAACTAAACAATTCAATAATTAAATGTAAAAAATGTCCTAGATTAATAAGATTTAGTAAAAAGATTTCAATTGTTAAAAGAAAACAAAACGTAAAAGAAATTTACTGGGGCAAACCTGTGACAGGATTTGGAGATATTAATGCAAAACTAATGATTATTGGTCTTGCACCTGCAGCTCATGGTGGGACAAGAACTGGCAGAGCTTTTACTGGTGACAAGTCTGGTGACTTTCTATTTTATTGTCTGCATGCGTCAGGTATTTCAAATTTACCCACATCTACACATGTAAAAGACGGTTTAAAACTTAATAGAACCTATATTACTAATATTTTAAAATGTGTTCCACCTGATGATACGCCTTTAATTAAAGAGTTGGAGAACTGCTCAAATTACTTTGATAACGAAATTCAAAACTTAAAAAAATTAAAAGTTTTAGTAACATTGGGTAAAATTGCATTTGATAATTGCGTGAAGTTTTATAAAAGAAATTTTATAATTAATGAAAAATTAATATTTAAACATGGTGCAAAATATCATCTGCCTGATGGTAAGATTCTAATACCCAGTTATCATCCAAGCCCACGAAATGTTAACACCAAAGTCATAAATATAAAAAAAATGATGAGTCTACTTAAAATGGCTAAAAAATACTCTAAACTTTAATAGTGTCACAAAAATAAGGCTTAAAGTCTTGAAACAAGGTTCCAGGTATTTTCATTGGTTTGCTTTTATTGTTGACAAAAACCAAATGTACTTTTGCTTCGACTATTATATCTTCTCCTCTTGAAATAAACTGATTCATAAAAAAAGAAGTTTTTGTAATTGATTTAATAAAAGATTTAATACTTAAATCATCTTCTAAATTTGCTGGTATTTTATATTCTATATTACATGACTTAACTACAATTAGAGATCCATACTCTTCTCTGATTTTTTTATTACTAAAACCCAAAGAAACTAAAGCCTCTGTTCGAGCTCTTTCGAGAAACTTTAGATAATTTGCATAATACACAACACCGCCAGCATCAGTATCCTCATAATAAACTTTTAGTTTATGAAAAAAATTTTTATGCATATTTATATATTATCAAAAAAAACTTTAAATAGTTTTTTATTTTTCTGAAAAATAAATGTCTTGATAATAGGATATAGCTTTTAATTTTGAGTTATCTGTATCTGTCATTATCGCAACACCAGAAATGTCCAAAACCTCTATTCCATGAAGTTTCATAAAATTTTCTTTAACATTTGCTTTAACAGTCACCCAAGTATTTAGGTTATCTTTTGTTGAGGATAATACATAGTCAATTGATTTTTTTGTATAGGGGCTAGGCCAATTTTTTCCCACATCATTATTACTGGAAAACACATAGTTAATTGCTCTATTGGACAAAGGTGTGGATCCGGTTTTCTTTATGACAAATACTCTAGCAGCATAGTCGTGCCCCTTTTTACTGTTTTCTACTATGCCTGACAAATCCTTTTCAACTTTCCAGGTAATATTAATGAAAGGGGTTTTGGATAAATCAATTTTAACCTCCTTACCTAAGCCTGAGCCTTTTCCTTGAGCCTCAGCTTTAATAAAATTACCATTTTCATTAGAACCTAGACTCCATGTTGTTTCACCTTTGACCTTTTTTACTTGTAATGTTTTAAATTCTTTCTCCGTAAAATCAAAAATATTAACCTTTTCAGCAAGAATAGTACTTGAGAACATAAGCGAAGCGAACAATATTGTCAGGAAAATTTTTTTCATAGAAATCTTATATATCTGGTATTTATTAAAAAACAATATTTGAACACACTTTAAACAAGCTAAGATCAACATTTAGCGTTATTTAAAAAGGATGAAATCAATTTCTATATTTATTCTCTTAATTTATTGGTCAGTAATTTTACTAGCACCTGTTATCTCTAAAGAAAATAGAAATGATAAAATAAAGTTAAAGCTTAAAATAATGGCTAATAAGTAGATCTACCACCACTAATATCAAAAACCGCAGCTGTAGAAAATGAGTTTTCCTCAGATGAGAGCCAACAAATTAATGAAGTAAACTCTTCTATTTCTAAAAATCTACCTCTAGGTACTTTTGATAACATTCTAGCAACATGCTCTTTTGACATTTGATCCAAAATTCTCGTTTTGGCACCTGCGGGAGTTACCGCATTAACAGCGATATTTTTATCAGCCAATTCTTTTCCTAATGACTTAGTTAGTCCAATAACACCAGCTTTAGCTGAGCTATAAGCACTTGCATTAGCGTTTCCATCTTTTCCAGCAACAGAAGCAACGTTAACAATCCTACCATAGTCATTTTTAATCATGCAAGGAACTACATATTTGCAACAATTAAATGTGCCCATTAGGTTAACTTGAATAATTTTATTCCACTCATTAACATCATAATTCCATAGTGAAGATGTTGAGCCAGTAACACCGGCATTGTTAATTAGAATATCAATTTTTGAGGATTTTGTTATTTCAGCTACAGTTTCTTTAACATTTTTAAAATTAGATACATCAACAACATTGTATGAAAGATTTGGATCATCAATTGTTTTAATAACTTTTTTTAATTCATTTTCATCAATATCCCAAATAATAGCTTTTGCACCGGAGTTTAAAAAACGTTTTGCAATATCCAAGCCAAAACCTTGAGCTCCTCCTGTAATAATTGCTGTTTTGTTTTTTAAATCAAATTGATGCATAAAATTATTTACTAACTAACAGATAGTAAGTCAATGAGGTGATAAAAGCTCCAACAACCCAAGAATATGAATGAAAATTCATTAAGCTTTCGTTCCAAATTGTTGAAGCAGAAAAAATAAAACCTAAAACCAGCGAATAAATAGCCTTAATATGCCAACCATTGGAGTAAAAATATAAACCATTATTTTTTAGAGAAAAAATATCTTTATTATTTAAATTAGTTCTTTTAACTAAATAATAATCAACAACAATAACACCAAATAGAGGTCCAAAAAATGCACCAAACGTGTCGACAAACGCTAAAATTCCAATTTGACTTAATAGAGGTAACCAAAAAGCTCCAATAACAAATCCCAAAAGAGCAATAATGACCGCTGAAGTTTTTAAGTTAAGTTTAGCCGGAGACAAATTTAATAATATGTTTTGTGTTGGTATATAATTGGCAATTAAATTTGTGGATGCAGATGAAAAGATTATAAAAAATAAAACTATTACAGTTAATTCTGTATTATCAATTTTTCCAATAATATCTGTTGGATTTGTTAAAATTCTTTCCATATTTTCTAAATTCTTATTTAAAAAAATATCTGCACCTATAACAATGAAGACAGCAAAAAAAGAAAATATTAATAAGTTTAGAATTAAACTTAAATTTCCTTTCTTCAATTCATTTTCATTTTTTACATACCTGCTAAAGTCACCATAATTTACAATTACGATTGAGAAGTATGCAAAAATAGTGCCCACGACAGTAATTAATGGAGCTATATTATTCTTATCAAAAAGATTATTAATTGAAAAAATATCTGCGAATGCTGCTGAGACAACTTTGACGTCATAAAGAAATACTACTAAGAAAAATATCAACATTCCTAAATATACAGTCACTGCAGAAAACCTGATAATAGATCTATTAAATTGGTGGCTTTTACTAAACATGAGGGCTTGTAAAATAATAGTAAAAACAAAAGACACCCAATCAATAACGTTTAATCCTAAAAGAAAAATTAAAAAAATATCATGATCTAAAAAAGTGCTATCAAGAGAAAAGATGGAAATTCTTATTAAAAAACTAAACAATCTTGATAAAAAATAAGTTTGAATACCAAACATGAAAATACCAACTATTCCTCTAAAGAGGCCAAAATACTTTGCTCCTTTTATTCCTAAAGAGCATCTTAGAATTACCGAAAAGGGAATTCCGTATTTTTGTGATGGTTTTCCAATAAGATTGGCTAAAAAATAAACAAGAGCAGAAGCTATCAATGTCCCAAGCAAAACAACAAAAATATTTAATTCATAAACTAAATAAAGTGAGGCTATTAAAGAAAATCCGATTACACTTTGAATATTATTCCCCCAAAAGCAGAATAAATCTTTCCAATCCCAATTTTTATCATTAGGGTTAACCGAAACCAACTCCCAATTGCTTAATTTATATTTAGTTTTGTTTTGATTCACGATCTAGATAATAAACTAAAAAAAACTACTGTCCATATAGATAGGCCGGAAGCCATAAGGCGATTTGTGGAAATACAATAATCAAAATTAAACCAATTACCTGTATAAGCATAAATTGCATCATACCATGATAAATGTCTTTAAGATCCCATTCAGGAACCACACCTTTTAAAAAATAAGCCGACAAAGCAACTGGGGGTGAGAGCCAGGCAGTCTGTAAATTGACCGCTACAAGTATTGCAAACCAAGTTAAATTAAACCCTAAAGCCTCAACCAAAGGTAATATAATTGGAACTATTATCATTACAATTGGCACCCATTCTAGTGGCCAACCTAAAAGAAAAATCATAACCATAATCATTGCAAGAATTAAGTATCTATTCATTTCTAAACCTAACAAGAAATCAGTTAGGAGCATTGGCGTTCCTAGTCTTGAAAATACAGCACCAAAAAAATTTGATGCAGCAACCAAAACCATTATTAGAGCTGAAATTTCTAAAGTTTTAACCAAAGCTTCTTGTAATCTTCCAAACGTTAACTTTCTGTAAGCTAGAGCTAACAATAAAGAACCCATTGCACCACAACCAGCTGCTTCTGTTGGTGTGGCAAAGCCAAATAAAATACTTCCAAGTGAAGCAAAAACTAATGCTGCTGGTGGAACTAAACCAATAAAAAACTCTTTCCAAACAGCCAGCATGCTAGTAGCTCTTAATTCAATTGGCAGAACTGGTCCCAAACTTGGATCAATCCAACATCTGATAGTTGTGTAAGCAGCATAAAGTGTTGCTAATAATATTCCTGGAATAATTGCTGCAGCGAATAAATCCGTAACTGGTATTTCCATTATCGGTCCCATAACAACAAGCATAATACTTGGTGGAATTAAAATACCTAAAGTTCCGCCTGCTGTAATTGTTCCTGCTGCTAATCGAACATTATAGCCTGATTTGTTCATTGATTTTGCTGCCATAATTCCAAGTATAGTTACTGATGCCCCAACAATCCCTGTGGCTGCTGCAAAAATAACTGAAACAAATAGTACAGCGTAGTATAAAGAGCCTCTTACTTTAGCTAACATTAATTGAAATGCTGAAAATAATCTTTCCATTAAGCCAGCTTGTTCCATCATAATTCCCATAAAAACAAAGAGTGGCACAGCGGCGAGAGTTTGTTCAGTCATAACCATTGAAAATTGTAAGGTCATTAAGTAAAATACTAATTTACCGAACCCTAAATATCCAAAGAAAAAACCTAGAAATATTAAAGTAAATGAAATTGGAAAACCTACAAATATAGAAAAAAGCATTACACCTATAAGAATAAATCCTAAAATAGCTGGATCCATAAATTCTGCTAACACTACTCTTCTCCTCCTGGCCACACACCTCTAGTGGCAGCCCAATAACTTTTAAATATTTCTGATACTCCTTGGACAAGTAAAAACACTATTCCTAACCATAAAGATGATTTTATTGGCCACATGTATGGCATCCAAGCAGTGTCCATACCTCTTTCACCTCTCATAATTGATTCCTGAACAAAGCCAGTTGTCATATATAAAAATACAATTAAACCTGGAAAATAAAATATTAAGTACAACCAAAAATCTACTTTACCTTGGGTCTTAGTTTTAAAATTTCTATATAAAAAATCTGCTCTTATATGAACACCTTTTGATAAAGCGTAACCAGCGCCTAACATAAATAATGCACCATAAAAAAATCTACTCATATCGTACACCCACATCGTTGGAGCATTAAAAAGTTTTCTAGCTAAAACCTCATAAACCATTGCAAATATTAAGGGTATGATAATCCAACAAACCACGTTGCCAATACACTTGTTAGCAAAATCGATTTTTGTAATAGTTAATGACATCCATTTAGGCATGTCTTTAGGCATTGGACCTGAACCACCCCTTCTTTCAGCTATCATTTCATCTGAAATATCAAGTTTCATAGGCTTAATTTCTTCTTTTGGTTTTTGGGAGTCGTGGTTTCTTGGCATAAATAAATTCTGTAAAAAAAAACTAAAGCGGATTTAATCGTCCGCTTTAGTTAAAATTATCTTTTATCTAAATACTACTTTAATGTTTCTGCGTGAGCCATTCCTAGCTTAGCATTTGACATTTGAGATCCAGACCAAAAAGGTACAGCTATGTCAGCAAAGTCTTTTTGAGACTGCCATACTTTAG
>Ga0209709_10000945_pt1 | contig 27421 bp, 36 predicted proteins | sample ArcticOcean_MG_C_2_FD_187435 | JGI IMG/M metagenome (GOLD analysis project Ga0209709, IMG submission 187435) | Marine microbial communities from western Arctic Ocean - ArcticOcean_MG_CB4_136 (SPAdes) (version 2) | ecosystem: Environmental > Aquatic > Marine > Oceanic | place: Arctic Ocean...
TTAGCAAGTCCCGAAAAAATAAAATCATGGACTTATGGAGAAATTAAAAAGCCTGAAACAATAAATTATAGAACTTTTAAACCTGAAAAGGATGGTTTATTTTGTGCAAGAATATTTGGACCAATAAAAGACTATGAATGTTTGTGTGGAAAATACAAACGAATGAAGTTCAGGGGCATTATTTGTGAAAAATGTGGTGTGGAGGTTACAAAATCAAATGTAAGAAGAGAAAGAATGGGTCATATAAATCTGGCAACACCTGTAGCCCATATTTGGTTTTTAAAATCATTACCTAGTAGAATTGCATTAGCGGTCGATATGAAATTAAAAGAAATTGAAAGAGTTTTATATTTTGAAAATTTTATTATTGTAGAGCCTGGGCTAACAGGATTGCAAAAAAATCAACTTCTTAATGAGGAAGAGTTAGCGAAATATCAAGATGAATTTGGTGAAGAATCATTTTCAGCAGGCATAGGTGCAGAGGCTGTGCTTGAAATGCTCAAGAATTTAGATTTAGAGTTAGAAACAAAAAATCTTGCTAATTTTATTAAGGAAACTAAATCAAAAGTTAACGAAGAGAGAGCTATTAAAAGATTAAAACTTTTAGAGTCCTTTATAGAAACTGGTCAAAAACCTGAATGGATGATTTTAACAGTTGTTCCGGTAATTCCTCCTGAATTAAGACCTTTAGTTCCATTGGATGGAGGTAGATTTGCCACATCAGATCTTAATGATTTATATAGAAGAGTAATTAATAGAAATAATCGTCTAAAGAGATTAATGGACCTTAAGGCTCCAGACATTATTGTTAGAAATGAAAAAAGAATGCTTCAAGAGTCAGTTGATGCGTTATTTGATAACGGAAGACGTGGTAGAGTTATTACTGGTACTGGTAAACGACCCTTAAAATCTTTAGCAGAAATGCTTAAAGGTAAACAAGGAAGATTTAGACAAAACTTACTAGGTAAACGTGTTGATTATTCAGGTAGATCGGTAATTGTAGTAGGGCCAGATTTAAAACTTCATCAATGTGGTCTTCCAAAAAAAATGGCTCTAGAACTATTTAAACCTTTTTTATATGCAAGGCTGAATAAACTTGGGTTAGCTTCAACAATTAAACAAGCTAAAAAATTAGTTGAGAAAGAAACCAATGCAGTTTGGGATGCGCTAGAATTAATTGTTAGAGAGCACCCGGTCCTACTTAATAGGGCTCCAACACTGCATAGATTGGGTGTTCAAGCTTTTGAACCTAAATTAATTGAAGGTGACGCCATAGAACTGCATCCTTTATGCTGTGCTGCCTTTAATGCAGACTTTGATGGAGATCAAATGGCAGTCCATGTTCCTTTAAGTTTAGAGGCACAATTAGAAGCAAGAATTTTAATGCTTTCAACAAATAATATTTTATCACCATCTAACGGAAAACCTATTATCGTACCAAGTCAGGACATGATTTTAGGTTTATATTATCTTTCTCAAGAACCTATGACTGACAAACCATCAGGATATTTTGTTGATGCGGATCAAATAGAATTTGCTTTAGCCTCAGATCAAATAAAAGTTCACACAACGATTATATCAAGATTTGAAACAGTTGATGAAAATGGAAATAAAAAATTAGAAAAATATACAACAACAGCAGGTAGATTTTTATTAGCTAATTTGTTACCTAAGAATAATAATATTAAATTTTCTTTGATAGATAGATTGTTACCTAAAAAAATTGTTTCTGAAATCATTGATAGTGTATTTAGATTTTGTGGTCAAAAAAGTACTGTCATTTTCTGTGACAACCTTAAGGACCTAGGATTCAAACACGCATTTAAAGCAGGTATATCTTTTGGTAAAGATGATCTTGTTATTCCAGCAAGTAAAACTCAATTAATTGAAGATACAAAAAGTTTGATAGCTGATTACGAAACTCAATACTCTGAAGGATTAATTACTAGAGGTGAGAAGTACAATAAGGTTGTTGATGCTTGGTCTAAATGTACAGACAAAGTTGCTGGAGAAATGATGAAAGGTATTTCTGCTACTGAAAAAACTTCAGAAGGATTAAAAATTAATTCTGTTTATATGATGGCGGATAGTGGTGCTAGAGGATCAGCAGCGCAAATGAAACAATTGGCAGGAATGAGGGGTTTAATCGCAAAACCATCTGGAGAAATTATAGAAAGTCCAATTATATCAAACTTTAAAGAGGGTTTAACAGCATTAGAATATTTTAACTCTACCCACGGAGCTAGAAAAGGTCTTGCTGATACAGCACTTAAAACTGCAAGCTCTGGTTATTTAACCAGAAGACTTTGTGACGTTGCTCAAGATTTAACAATTAGTAAAATTAAATGTGAAAAACCTGGTTTTATAGAATTATCTGAGATTTTAGAGGGTGGAAATGTTGTAGTAAGCTTGTCAGAAAGAGCATTAGGAAGAGTGACTGCTGCTGATGTCAAAAATCCTTTAACAGGGGAAGTTGTTGTTAAAAAACATGAAATGATTGATGAAGCTGGTTGTGATTTGATAGATGCTGCTGGTGTTAAATCAATAAAGGTATTTTCGGTAATGACCTGTAGTTCTAAAAAAGGTGTTTGTGCTACATGTTATGGAAGAGATTTGTCCAGAGGTAAAATGGTACATGTGGGTGAAGCTATTGGAATGATTTCTGCACAATCTATTGGAGAGCCTGGTACTCAATTGACTATGAGAACTTTCCACGTTGGTGGAACTGCCTCTGTAAAACAAGAATCTCAAATTGTAACCAAACACGAGGGTACACTTAAAATTTTAAATTCAAATATTCTTGAAGACTCAAAGAAAAATCTAATTGTAATGGGAAGAAATACACAATTATCAGTAGAGGATAATAATGGTGTTCAGGTTGCCGTTTATAAGGTTGGTTATGGTTCAAAACTATTTTTTAGTAATGGTGACAAAGTTAAAGCTAATACAAAAATTTGTGAATGGGATCCTTACACAACTCCAGTAATTGCAGAAAAAAGTGGTATGGCAAGTTATGTTGATTTAATTGATGGAGTATCAATTCAAGAGACTACCGATGATGCTACAGGTATTTCATCTAAGTCAGTAGTTGACTGGAGAGCTCAATCTAAAAGCAGTGATTTAAAACCAAGAATTACATTAAGAGATGAAAAAGGTAACGTTATAAAAAAAGCAGATGATAATGAAGCAAGATATTACTTAGTACCAGATTCAATTTTATCTATAAAAGACGGTCAAAAAGTTTTTGCTGGAGATGTAATTGCAAGACTACCTAAGGAAACTACTAAAACAAAAGATATTACTGGAGGTCTTCCAAGAGTAGCAGAATTATTTGAGGCAAGAAAAGCAAAAGACAGTGCAATTATTGCAGAAAATGATGGTCAAGTTGTTTTTGGAAAAGAAGTTAGAGGTAAGCAAAAAGTATCTATTGTTCCTGAAGATGGTGTTGAAGCGTCAAATTATTTAATTCCAAAAGGTAAACATATTAATTTTAATCCCGGTGAAAGAATTAAAAAAGGTGAATATCTTTTAGATGGACAACCATTACCACATGATATTTTAAGAATTATGGGTATTAAAAACCTTACAGAATACTTTGTTAATCAAGTTCAAGAAGTTTACAGATTACAAGGTGTGATAATTAACGATAAACATATTGAAACTATCTTGAGACAAATGTTGAAAAAAGTTGAAGTTAAAATTCCTGGTGATTCTAGTTATTTACCAGGTGAAATTATTGATAGAATTAAATTTGACACGGTTAATGAAAAGCTTGTTGCAGATGGAAAAAATCCAGCAGCAGGTGAAAGAGTTCTTATGGGTATTACCAAGGCTTCTTTACAAACTGAGTCATTTATTTCAGCTGCATCTTTCCAGGAAACAACGAGAGTCCTTACAGATGCTGCAATAAAAGGTAAAGTTGATCCTTTAAATGGTCTAAAAGAAAATGTGATTGTTGGTAGATTGGTTCCTGCTGGAACAGGTCATATTAAGAACAAATGGAACAAAAAAGCTCTTGAAGATGATAACAAATTTTTGTCTGATAGAGAAAAGATTGAAGCCACAGAAACCCCAATAAATCAATAAAAATTCAATTATCTAAATATAGTTTTAGTTTGACAAAGTCAGATTATTAAGTATTTTGGCGGTGTTTTGGTTGGAATGTAGTGTTAATCACAGACACTAAACGCTGCCACAAATAACCTGTCAGTTATTTCTCTCAAAAACATTTATTTAAATTAATTTAAAAATTATGCCAACTATCAACCAGTTGTTAAAAAATAAAAGAGTTAAACAAACTAAAAGGAACAAGGTTCCTGCACTACAAAAACAACCTCTTAAAAGAGGTGTGTGTGTTAAGGTCTATACAACAACGCCAAAAAAACCAAACTCTGCATTAAGAAAAGTTGCGAGAGTAAGACTATCTAATGGTTTTGAGGTTACTGCTTATATTCCGGGCGAAGGTCATAATTTACAAGAACACTCTGTTGTTTTAATTAGAGGTGGTAGAGTAAAAGATTTACCTGGAGTGCGTTATCATATTTTAAGAGGTAACTTAGATACACAAGGTGTTGCTAACAGAAAAAAAAGAAGATCTCTATATGGGACTAAAAAAGGTAAGTAATTAATGTCTAGAAAAAAAACTCAACCTAAAAAAAATGTTATCCCTGACCCAAAATTTAATTCTACAATTATACCTAAGTTAATTAATAACATTATGTATGATGGTAAAAGAGGTGTTGCTGCAAAAATAGTTTATGATGCAATTGAAAAAATTAAAACAAAATCAAAAGATGAGCCAATAAATATTTTTAATGAAGCAATTAATAATATTAAACCAACTGTTGAGGTTCGATCTAGAAGAGTAGGTGGAGCCACTTATCAAGTGCCCGTAGAAGTCAAAACTAAAAGAGCACAAGCCCTAGCTATTAGATGGTTAGTTGAATCTGCAAGAAAAAGGAAAGACAAACATATGTCAGACAAAATTTTTAATGAACTTTACGATGCATTTGAAAAAAAAGGTGCAGCAGTAAAAAAAAGAGAGGATGTGCATAAAATGGCTGAGTCAAATAAAGCTTTTGCACATTTCAGGTGGTAATAATTCATGCCTAGAATTCACACATTAGACAAGTACAGAAATATTGGAATCATGGCTCATATAGATGCTGGAAAAACTACTACTACAGAAAGAATTTTATATTATACCGGCAAAAGCCATAAAATTGGTGAAGTCCACGATGGGGCCGCAACAATGGATTGGATGGAACAAGAACAAGAAAGAGGTATTACAATTACTTCTGCTGCAACTACTTGTTTTTGGAACGATCATAGAATTAATATTATTGATACACCGGGTCACGTTGATTTTACAATTGAAGTTGAGAGATCACTAAAAGTTTTAGATGGTGCAGTATGCGTTTTTGACGGTGTTGCTGGGGTAGAGCCTCAATCAGAAACTGTTTGGAGACAAGCAGATAAATATAAAGTTCCACGAATTTGTTTTGTTAATAAACTAGATAGAACTGGTGCAGACTTTTTTAGATGTGTAGACATGATTAGAGACAGACTTGGCTGTAAACCTTTACCAATACAAATACCAATTGGGATCGAAGCGTCACTTTCTGGTGTTGTTGATTTGGTTAAAATGAAAGCACAAGTTTGGAAAAATGAAGCATTAGGTGCCGAGTGGGAATACAAAGAAATTCCTGATGATTTAAAGGAAATATCTCAAAAGTATAGAACAGAATTAGTAGAAATGGCAGTGGAACAAGATGAAAAGTTAATGGAATCTTATTTAAATGGAGATGAAATCAAAGAAGAGGATCTTATTAGATGTATAAGAAAAGGAACATTAAATTTTAGTTTTGTTCCAATTACCACGGGATCCGCTTTTAAAAATAAAGGTGTTCAGCCTTTACTCGACGCAACAATAAATTACTTACCAAGCCCTATTGATATTGGATCAATCAAAGGAACAAAACCTGGTACTGAAGATGAAATGGAAATGAAATTTGAAGATAGTCAACCTTTTTCAGCATTAGCTTTTAAAGTGGCTAACGATCCTTTTGTTGGCTCTTTAACATTTATAAGAATTTATTCTGGCACTATAAAAACGGGAACAGGAATTTATAATACATCTAAAGAAAAAGAAGAAAGAGTTGGAAGAATGTTGTTAATGCACGCAAACTCTAGAGAAGATATTAAAGAAGCTAACGCAGGTGATATAGTAGCTTTGGCTGGTTTAAAATACACTATAACTGGTCATACCTTATGTGATGAAGACAAACCTGTTTTATTAGAACCCATGGATTTTCCTGATCCTGTAATCGAAATTGCTGTAGAGCCTAAAACAAAAGCTGACCAAGAAAAAATGGGTGAAGCATTAGGTAGACTTGCAAAAGAAGACCCATCATTCAGAGTAACTTCTGACGAAGAATCTGGTCAAACTATTATAAAAGGAATGGGAGAGCTCCATTTAGATATTATTGTTGATCGTATGAAAAGAGAATTTAATGTTGAGGCAAATGTTGGAGCACCACAAGTAGCTTACAGGGAAACTTTAGAAAATGCATCTGAAGTTGAATATACTCACAAGAAACAAAGTGGTGGAGCAGGACAGTTTGCTAAAGTTAAACTTTTAGTCGAACCACAAGAGCCAGGTGCTGGTAGATCTGTCGAAAGTAAAATTAAAGGTGGTTCAATTCCAAAAGAATTTATTCCTGGTGTTGAAAAAGGTATTGAAACTGTTTCAGATAATGGAATTCTTTGCGGTTTTCCATTGATAGACTATAAAGTAACTATTTTAGATGGACTACATCATGATGTCGACTCTAGCGTATTAGCTTTTGAACTTGCGGGTAGAGCTTGTTTTAAAGAGGCTTGTACTCAAGGTACATTAAAATTACTAGAACCTGTAATGAGAGTTGAGGTAGTAACACCAGAAGATTACATGGGTGATGTTATTGGCGATTTAAATAGTAGAAGAGGTCAAATTAGCACTCAGGAGCAAAGAGGAAACGCTACTGTGATTACGGCAATGGTTCCTTTAGCCAACATGTTTGGATATATTAATAATTTAAGATCTATGTCTCAAGGTAGGGCTCAATATTCAATGTTCTTTGATCATTATTCGAAAGTGCCACAAAATGTTCAAGATGAAGTAACTAAAAAGATTGCTGGTTAATTATGGAAAAACAAAACATTAGAATTAAACTAAGAGCTTATGATAATAAAATACTTGATGCTTCAACTGAAGAGATTGTTAATACTGTAAAAAGAACTGGTGCAACTATAAAAGGACCAATTCCATTACCAACTAAAATTGAACGATATACCGTTTTAAAAGGTCCACATATTGATAAAAAAAGTAGAGAACAATTTGAAACTAGAACACATAAAAGATTAATAGATATTATTGAACCTACACCTCAAACTGTTGAAGCTTTAATGAAATTAGACCTAGCATCAGGTGTTGATGTGGAGATTAAAATTTAGTTATGAGCGAAATAGCTTTATTAGGAAAAAAAATTGGCATGACTAGAGAGTTTTATAAAACTGGTCGGTTAGTACCAGTAACAGTGATTAAGATGGAAAAAGCTAGAGTTATCAGCGTAATTGAAGAAGATAAACGAGGCTACAAAGCTGTACAACTAGGATTTGGTAATATTAAAAGTTCAAAACTGACAAAGGCTATGAAGGGCCTTTACGCAAAAAAAAACACAGAAGCTAAAAAAAAATTAAAAGAATTTAGAGTAGCTAATACCGAGAATTACAAAGAAGGTAATGAATTTGGTTTAGAAATTTTCAAAGAAGTTAAGTTTGTAGACACCACATCTAAAACGATTGGTAAAGGTTTCGCTGGAGCAATGAAAAGACATAACTTTGGTGGCTTAAGAGCTACTCATGGTGTTTCTGTATCTCATAGATCGCATGGATCTACTGGACAAAGACAAGATCCAGGTAAAGTTTTCAAAGGGAAAAAAATGGCTGGTCATATGGGTGACAAATTTAGAACTATGCAAAACATAGAAATAATTAAAACTGATATAGAAAATGAATTGCTTTATTTAAAAGGGTCAATACCAGGTTCAAAAAACTCTGAAGTAATAGTCAAAAAATCAGTAAAAAATATAAATAAACTAACTATTGATGAAAAAATTCAAATAGCTGAAGAGGCTAAAAAAACACCAGATAAAAAGAAAAAATAATGAAATTAGATAAATTAAATTTAGATGGAAAAAAAGACTCTATTGAAGTTTTAGATAAGATTTTTTCTGCAAAAGTTAACCCAAAGTTAGTCAGTAATGTTTTGTATAAAACAAATGCTAATTACAAAGGCAGACATGCAAAAACTAAGCAACAAAACGAAGTTTCGGGTCCAACATCAAAAATTTATGCTCAAAAAGGTACTGGTGGAGCGAGACACGCTAGTAGAAAAGCACCTATATTTGTTGGTGGTGGTATAGCTCACGGTCCTAAAGGAGAGTTGGCTTATAAAAAAAGAAAATTAAACAAAAGTGAAAAAAAATTAAGTGTTGCTTCATTAATTACAGAAAAAAATAATAATAAAAATTTAGTAATTTTTAGTGATTTTATTAACGAAATTAAAAAAACAAAAGAAATGCATGTGATAATAAAAAAATTTGAGATTACTAATTCACTTTTAGTTTTAGATAATAAATCAAAAGAAAAAATTGAGAAATCAACAAGAAATATTCCAAATGTTAAGGTGACAGATGTTAATCATTTTAGTGCTTTCGATATTGTTAAGTTTAAAAAGGTAGTATTTACAGTAAGTTCAATTAAAGAATTAGAAAAGAGATATTCTTAAAATGGATAAGATACACTTATATGATAAAATTCTTTCACCAATGGTAACTGAAAAATCTACCAATTTATCAGAACAGAATAAGATAGTTTTTAAAGTGCCGAGGGCAGCTAATAAAACTAATTTAAAAAAAAATATTGAAAAAATTTTTAAAGTAAATGTAATTAAAATTAATATTATTAATAAACAAAATAGAAAAAAAATTACAAAAGGAAAAATAGTTAGCGTTCAGGGGTATAAAAAAGCAATTATAACACTTAAAAAAGGTCAAAGCATTGATCTAACAACAGGTATTTAGCAAATGGCATTAAAAACTTTTAAACCTTATACAAAATCAACTAGAGGAACAATTCTTGTTGACAGATCAGGTTTATGGAAAGGCAAACCATTTAAAGCTTTAGTGGAGCCCAAAAATTCAATGCGTGGAAGAAATAACAATGGGCACATTACGTCTAGAAATATGTCAGGTGGTGGACATAAAAAAATGTACAGACAAGTTGATTTTTATAGAAAAAAATTTGATATGACAGCTACTGTAGAGAGAATTGAATATGATCCTAATAGATCTTGTTATATCATGTTAGTTAAGTTTGAAGATGGTCAGCACTGTTATTATTTAGCTCCACAAAAAATTAAAGTTGGAGACTCCATAGAAAATGGTCCAAAAAAAGAAATCAAAATTGGCAATTGTATGCCATTACAAGATATACCTGTTGGTATTGACATTCATAATGTTGAATTACAACCAGGTGCTGGTGGAAAAGTTGCCAGATCCGCAGGTACATCCGTTAGTATCAGTGGTTTAGACGGTAATTATTCATTAATTAAGATGATTTCAGGCGAAATTAGAAAAATTGACTCAAGATCACTAGCAACTATCGGCGTTTTAAGTAACCCAGATCAAAAAAATATAAAAATTGGTAAAGCTGGAAGATCAAGGTGGCTTGGAAGAAGACCTCATACCAGAGGTGTTGTTATGAACCCAGTTGATCACCCACATGGAGGTGGTGAAGGTAAAACTGCAGGTGGCAGACACCCAGTGTCTCCAACTGGACAATCTGCTAAAGGATTAAAAACTAGAGATAATAAAAGAACAGATAGATTTATTGTCAAAAGAAGAAATAAAAGAAAGGACACTAAATAATGGCTAGATCAGTATGGAAAGGCCCTTTTGTAGAAGAAAGTTTAATGAAAAAAGTTGATAAATATAAAGTGGACCCAAAAAAAATTCCTATAAAAACATGGTCAAGAAAATCAACAATCATTCCAGATTTTGTTGGAGTAAGTTTTTTAATTTATAATGGAAAAAAATTCATACCAATAACAATTTCAGAGGACATGGTAGGGCATAAACTGGGTGAATTTTCACCAACAAGAACTTTTTTTGGTCATACACCTGCAGACAAAAAAGCAAAACCAGCAGCAGCTGTTAAAAAATAATTATGAATAAGACAAAGAAAAAAAATAGAAAAAAAGTAGATACAGTAAAATCTATTAATAATAATATTAGATCGAGTGTTAGAAAGCTTAATCCTATCTTGCAAGCAATTGTAGGGAAAAAGGTTGATGTAGCTATTAGAGATCTGCAATTTTCTTCAAAAAGAATAACGAAAGATATAAGAAAAACAATTAGTTCTGCTGTAGCAAACGCAGAAAATAACTATCAGTACGATATTGATAAGTTAATAGTTAAAGAAGCTTATTGTGGAAAGAAAATTGTAATGAAAAGATTTAGACCAAGAGCAAAAGGAAGAGCGGCTCCAATACTTAAGCCATACTCTAGTGTAACAATAATTTTATCAGAAGCAAAAAAAATGGAGAGTCATGGGACAAAAAGTTAATCCAATAGGTTTTAGACTAGGTATTAATAGAGGCTGGGATTCTGTTTGGTATGCTAAGAAAAAAGATTTTGGGAATTATTTAATTGAAGATTTTAAAATTAGAGAATACATCAAAAAAAATGTTGTTAATTCGGGTGTTTCTAAGGTGATGATAGAAAGAACCTCTAACAAATGTTTTGTCACGATTTATACATCTAGACCAGGTTTTGTAATTGGTAAAAAGGGTAGTGATATAGATAAGATTAAAAATAATTTATCTAAATTCACAAAAAATGAAGTGACACTAAACATTAAAGAAATTAAAAAACCAGAGACAAATGCATATTTAGTAGCAGAAAATATTTCTCAGCAATTAGTTAAAAGAATTTCTTATAGAAGAGCCATGAAAAGAGCTATGCAGTCTTGTATGAGATTGGGATCAAGAGGAATCAAAGTATCGATTAGCGGAAGACTAGGTGGAAACGAAATAGCAAGAACCGAGTGGTTAAGAGATGGAAGTATTCCAGCACACACTCTAAGAGCTGACATTGACTATGGTGAGGCAGAAGCATTAACCACTTATGGAATTATTGGTATTAAAGTATGGATTTATAAGGGTGAAGTATTTGCTAGAGAATTTAGTCAAGAAACTAACAAAATAACTCCTAAAGAGGTAAAAGAATAATATGTTGCAGCCAGTTAGAACAAAATGGAGAAAAGCACATAAAGGTAGAATTCATGGGACCGCTACAAGAGCTACTTTAATAAATTATGGATCATTTGCTTTAAAAGCGATGTCACCTGAAAGAGTTACTGGTAAACAAATAGAAGCAGCTAGAGTTGCTTTAACAAGACATATGAAAAGACAAGGAAGAGTTTGGACTAGAGTTTTTCCTAACATACCAGTATCAAAAAAGCCTATTGAAGTTCGAATGGGTAAAGGAAAAGGAAATATTGAGTTTTATGCATGTCGAGTGAAACCAGGAAGAATTTTATTCGAAGTTGATGGAGTTTCAGAACAAATTGCTAAAGAAGCCTTATACAAAGCGTCTGCTAAATTGCCGATTAAAACAAAAACAATTAAAAGATTTTCATAATGAAACAACAAGAAATTAAAAAATTATCAAAAGATGAGATTATGAAGAATATTGATAAGTTAAAAAAAGATCTATTTAATTTTAGATTTCAGAAAATAAATTCGCAGGTGACAAATCCATCAAAAATTGGTGAAACAAAAAAAACAATAGCTAGATTGAAAACTACATTAAAGGAAAAAATTAATGCCTAAAAAGATTTTAACAGGAGTTGTAGTAAGTGATAAGCCAAATAAAACAATTACAGTGATGGTTGAAAGAAAATTTTCACACCCAGTATTGAAAAAAGTGGTTAAAGTTAGAAAAAAATATAATGCTCATGATGAGAATAATAAATTTAAGACTGGAGATAAAGTTTCAATTATAGAAAGCAAGCCCTTTTCAAAGAATAAAAAATTTCAAGTAATGGAGAGTAGTAAATAATGATACAAGTTCAAACAGAGTTGATGGTGGCTGACAATACTGGTGCAAAAAGAATTGAATGTATTAAAGTTTTAGGTGGTTCTAAAAGACGATACGCAAGCATTGGTGATACTATTGTTATAGCTGTGAAAGAAGCTATACCAAAAGGCAAGGTCAAAAAAGGAACCGTGCATAAAGCTGTAGTAGTTAGAGTTAAAAAGGGAATTCATAGAGAAGATGGGACTAAAGTAAAATTTGATAATAACGCTGCTGTTTTAGTTGATGAAAAAGGTGAACCGGTTGGAACAAGAATTTTTGGACCAGTTACAAGAGAGCTTAGAAATAAAGGTCAAATGAAAATAGTTTCGCTAGCACCAGAGGTTTTATAAAAATGATTAAAAAAGGTTTAAGAGTAAGAATTTTAACTGGTAAAGATAAAAAAAAAGAAGGTGAAATAATTGAGATTGATAGACCAAACAACAGAGCAAAAGTAAAAGAATTAAATATGGTCAAGAAACATGTTAAGACTACAAAAGAGAAAAAAGGTGGGATTGTTTCTAAGGAAAGCTTTATTCACATTTCAAATTTAAAATTAATTGATAAAAATATGGTAAAAAAAAAAGAGGCTAAAAAATAATGACACCACGACTTAAAGAAATTTATAAAAAAGAAATTCAGCCAGCTCTAAAAGTTAGTCTTGGCCTTAAAAATGCTTTTATGGCGCCAGTAATTGAAAAAATAGTATTAAATATGGGTCTTGGTTTAGATGGAGCCGATGCAAAAATATTAAAAGCAAGTGAAGAAGATATGGCAAAAATCACCGGTCAAAAACCAGTTATTACAAAATTTAAAAAATCTGTTGCTAATTTTAAAACTAGACAAGGAACTAATGCAGGTCTCAAGGTTACATTAAGAAAAAATAAAATGTATGAATTTATTGATAGACTTGTAAATATAGCTTTACCTAGAATTAAAGATTTTAGAGGATTATCTCCCAAAGGGTTTGATAAATTTGGAAATTATTCTTTTGGTATTAAAGAGCACATAATATTTCCCGAAGTTAGCTTTGAAAGAGCTGATAAGGTGAGGGGATTAGATGTAATAATTGTAATAAAGGCTGTAAGTAAAGAGCATAGCTTAGCATTATTGGAAAAAATGAATTTTCCATTCATTAAAAAAGGAGATAATTAAACATGGCTAAAGTTAGTGCTATAAATAAGAATAATAATAGAATTAAACTTTCTGATAGACTTTATAAAAAGAGACTAGGTCTAAAAAAAATAATTATGGACAAAAAATTACCCTTAGAGGAAAGATTTAAAGCTCAACAAAAACTTTCACAAATGCCAAGAAATTCAGCTAAAACAAGAGTCATGAACAGATGTAAGATTACAGGGCGACCACATGGAGTTTATAGAAAATTAAAAATATCAAGAATAGCTTTGAGAGACTTGGGATTAGCTGGATTAATTCCAGGTATGACAAAGTCGAGCTGGTAGAAAGGAATATATGAGTTTAAGTGATCCAATTGGAGATATGATAGCAAGAGTCAAAAATGCTCAAGCTAGAAATCATAAAAAAGTAGAACTGCCATCATCAAATTTTAAAGTCAAAATAGCAGATATACTTAAAAATGAAGGTTTTATAAAAGACTTTAAAGTTGCGGGAGAAGAAAAGAAACCAGTTTTATCTATGGAGCTTAAATATTACTCTGGAAACCCTGTTATTAGTAATTTTGAAAGAGTATCAAAACCTGGTAGAAGAATTTTCTCAAGTGCTGATAGTTTGCCAAAAATAAATAATGGGTTAGGTATTGCTATAGTTTCCACACCCAAGGGTGTAATGACAGATATAGATGCAAGAAAACAAAAAATTGGTGGAGAAATAATCTGTAAGGTATTTTAATTATGTCTAAAATTGGAAAAATAAATATTACAATACCAGAAAAAGTTAAAGTTGTTATTGCTGGTAATATTTTGAACATTGAAGGACCTCTTGGAAAAAAATCGCTAGATATAGATTTAGATACATTTAATTTAGAAATTAAAGAAGGAAAAGAAATTTCAATAAAACCCAAAAAAATTGATAAAAATTCAAAACGTCTTTGGGGCATGAATAGAAGTCTTATTAATAATGCAGTAATTGGATCGAGTGTTGGATATGAAAAAATTTTAGAATTAGTTGGTGTTGGTTATAGAGCTGCACTTAAAGAAAATGTACTAAATCTTCAATTAGGCTATAGTCATGATATTAATTTTAATATACCTGAGGGAGTTAAAATTTCAGTAGAAAAGCAAACTACCCTAAAAATTTCTGGTTCAGATAAACAATTAGTTGGTGTTGTTGCGGCAGAAATCAAAACTTTCAGGAAAATAGAACCTTACAAGGGAAAAGGTATTAGAGAAAAAGGACAGTATATTCTTAGAAAAGAAGGAAAGAAAAAATAATGAAATTAACCACAAGCATTAGAAAACGTTTTAGAATAAGTAACAAAGTCAAAAAAGTTGCTGCAAAAGATAGATTCAGATTGTGTATATCCAGATCTTCTAAAAATATCTCAGCTCAAATTATTGATGACATTAAAAATATAACTTTAATGTCCGCATCATCTGTAGAAAAAGATATTAAGTCGGGATCTAAAGTTAATAAAACTGAGCTTTCTAAAATTGTAGCAGAGAAACTAGCTAAAAAAGCACAAGAGAAAAAAATAACTAAAATATTTTTTGATCGCGGTGTTTATAAATATCATGGTCGAGTTAAAGTATTTGCTGAAACCCTACGTAAAAATGGAATGGATTTTTAATTATGGAAAGATTTAAAGACAAAAAAGATGACGGCATTTTAGAAAAATTAGTTCACATTAATAGAATTACTAAAGTTGTTAAGGGTGGACGTAGATTTGGATTTTCTGCATTAGTTGTTGTTGGGAATCAAGCCGGTAAAATTGGTATAGCTCATGCAAAAGCAAAACAAGTTCCTGATGCAATAAAAAAGGCTAATGAAATGGCGAGAAGAAATTTAATAAGCATACCTCTTAGAGAAGGAAGAACTATTCATCATGATGTTAAAGCTAAAGAAGGATCTGGTAAAATTGTACTTAGAGCAGCCTCAAAAGGTACGGGTATAATTGCTGGAGGACCTGTTCGTGCTGTTTGTGAGGTTTTAGGAGTTAAAGATATAGTGGCAAAATCAATGGGAACTTCTAACGCACATAATGTGATCAGGGCTACCATAAAAGCCTTAATGATGCAAAATTCACCAAAGCACATTTCAGCAATTAGAAATAAAAAAATTTCAGAAATAATTGAAAAAAGAGGATAATGACTACATTAAATACTAGAGAAAAAATTAATAAACCAAAAATGAGAGTTGGTAGAGGTATAGGCTCTGGCAAAGGGAAAACTTGTGGTAGAGGGGTAAAGGGGCAAAAGTCCAGATCTGGTGTAGCTATAAAAAGTTTTGAAGGTGGTCAAATGCCTTTATATAGACGTTTACCTAAAAGAGGATTTAATCCAATACCATCTGGCCATATTGCAATTTTAAACTTAGAAAAAATACAATTTTTTATTGATAACAAAACTATTAAAATAGCAGAAATTTTAAATTCAGAATTATTGAAAAAACTTAAATTAATTAATAAAAACTCAACTAAATTAAAAATTTTAGGCACAGGTGAAATTAAAGATAAGATTAATATTGAAGCTAACTTAGCATCAAAATCAGCAGTTGAGAAACTTGAGAAAATCGGTGGAACAATTCAATTAAAAAAATAGATATTTAAGATAATGAGTGCTTCATCTTCAGCAAATGATCTAAGAAATAGAATATTATTTACTATTGCTGTATTATCCGTTTACAGGTTTGGAACATTTGTTCCTTTACCAGGTATTGACCCTGAACAATTAAAAACATTAATGGACGGTAATCAAAAAGGATTATTAGGCATGTTTAATGTGTTTGCAGGAGGTGCAATAAGCAGAATGGCTATTTTTGCTTTAGGTATAATGCCATATATTTCATCATCGATTATTGTTCAGTTGCTAACAGGTGTATCTGATTATTTCAAAAATTTAAAATCACAAGGAGAAACTGGAAGATCTAAAATCACTCAAATTACAAGATATGGAACAGTTTTATTAGCAACTGTTCAGGGTTATGGTTTAGCTGTTGGTTTAGAGTCTTCAGCAAATCTAGTTATCAATCCAGGCTTATTTTTTAAGATTTCAACTGTTACAACAATTGTTGCTGGAACATTATTTTTAATGTGGCTTGGTGAACAAATAACTCAAAGAGGTATTGGAAACGGTATTTCTTTAATCATTTTTGCTGGTATTGTAGCTGAAATTCCAAGAGCTTTAGTTACAACTTTTGAACTTGGTAGAACTGGTGCAGTTTCAACGGTAATGATCTTAGCAATATTTGTGCTGCTAATTCTCACAATTTTATTCATTGTTTTTATGGAAAGAGCACTAAGAAAAATTTTAATTAATTATCCTAAAAGACAAATGGGTAATAAAATGTATGGCGGAGAGTCATCACACTTACCTTTAAAAATAAATCAAGCGGGTGTAATACCTGCAATTTTTGCCTCTGCGTTATTATTATTACCTGTGACGTTTTCAAATTTTAATTTTTCGGACAATGACACTTTTTTAAATTTAAGTTCATACTTTACTCAAGGTCAACCTCTTTACATGTTGCTTTATGCATCAGGAATAATTTTTTTTACATTTTTCTACACTTCAATAACTTTTAATCCAACTGAAACAGCTGATAACTTAAGAAAATATGGTGGTTTTATACCAGGAATTAGACCTGGCGAAAGTACAGCGTTATATATTCAAAATATTTTAACAAAACTAACTACTATTGGTGCACTATATTTAACTTTAGTTTGTTTAATGCCAGAATTTCTAATAGCAAATTATCCAATCCCATTTTATTTAGGTGGAACGTCAATTTTGATTGTTGTTGTAGTTGCGATTGATACAGTTACTCAAATACAGACTAGACTGATGAGTGACCAGTATGAGCAACTGATTAAAAAGACAAAATTTGGAAGATAGTTTTAGTGAATATTATTTTATTTGGACCTCCTGGTGCTGGAAAAGGGACTCAGGCACAACAAATTGTAAATAAACATAATTACTTTCAACTCTCAACAGGAGATATTCTCAGAAATGAAGTTAAAAAAGAAACAGCCTTAGGTAAAGATATTGAAGAGAAAATTTCTAAAGGTAATTTTGTTTCTGACGAAATTGTAAATAAATTATTAAAAAAAAATATTAGTGAGTTAAAATTCAGAGATAGAATCATATTTGATGGGTATCCTAGAACAATAGAGCAATCGAAAAATCTTGATAAAATTTTAGATGAGCTTGATCAAAAAGTTGATTTAATTTTTTCCCTTCATGTTCCAAGAGATGTTATAGAGAAGAGAATTGAAGGAAGATTGACTTGTGATAAGTGTAATACAACTCTCAATAAATTTTTCAATGAGAATGAAATTAAACTTCATCCGTGTGGTGCTGAGCATTTTTTTAAAAGAAAAGATGATAATTCTGAGACTTTGATAAATCGCTATGATATTTACATAGAAACTACTAAACCTGTTATTGATTTTTTGTCAAAAAAACAAAATTTTCATGAAATAGACGGAACCCTTAAAATTAATGAAATAACCAATAAAATAGACGCTTTTATCAATGTATAATACATTGACTTTAAAAGACCTTCTTATATAAAAGGCACAAATTTATCACAAAATATATGGCTCGTATTGCAGGTATCAACATTCCACAAAATAAACTTGTTCATATAGGTTTAACTTATATTTACGGTATAGGTGATAAGTTTTCTTCTCAAATATGTTCTTCTTTAGAAATACCTAAAGTAAAAAGAGTAAATGAACTTACAGATGATGAAATTTTAAAGATTAGAGAATATATAGATCAAAATTTTAAAGTTGAGGGTGATCTAAGAAGAGATTATTCTTTAAGTGTAAAAAGACTTATTGATCTCGCATGTTACAGGGGGTCAAGACATAGGAAAAAATTACCAGTCAGAGGACAAAGAACTAGATGTAATGCTAGAACCAGAAAAGGTAAAGCAATTGCTATAGCAGGTAAAAAATTAACACCACTTAAAAAATAATTATGGCAAAAATTGACAAAGTTGAAATTAAAGAACAAAAAGTAGAGAAGACTTCCAAAAAATCTAACAAAAGTTCTTATTCAAAAAAAAAGAAGATTAAAAAAAATATTTTAAATGGAATTGCATATGTCCAATCTACATTTAATAATACAATCATTTCAATTGCAGATACTAATGGAAATGTAATTTCTTGGGCTTCCGCAGGACAAAAAGGATTCAAAGGATCTAGAAAATCAACACCATACGCTGCACAAATAGCTGCTGATGCAGCTGCATCTAAAGCTTTAGATTTTGGAATGAAAACTTTGTCTGTTGAGGTTAAAGGACCAGGATCAGGTAGAGAGACTGCTTTGAGAGCTTTACAAGCAAGAGGATTTAAGATTTTATCAATTAAAGATACTACACCAATGCCACATAATGGTGTACGTCCACCCAAAAAAAGGAGAGTTTAATGGAAACGGAAAATGTAAATATTAAAAATTGGAAATCATTAATCAAGCCTGCAAAATTAGATGTTAAAATTAGTGATGACCTTACCCATGCCAAAATAATAGCAGAGCCTCTAGAAAAAGGTTATGGTTTAACATTAGGCAATTCATTAAGAAGAATTTTGCTATCTTCTATAAGAGGTGCTGCCGTAACATCATTGCAAATCGATGGTGTTCTACACGAGTTCACCTCCATTAAAGGTGTAAGAGAAGATGTAACTGATATTGTTTTAAACGTTAAATCTCTAGCTTTAAAAAGTTCTGCAGAAGGAACAAAAAAATTAATTTTAGATGCTAAAGGACCTGGTGAAATTAAAGCCTCTGATATTACATCTGTAGCTGACATTGAGATATTAAATCCTGATCTTGTAATTTGTAACCTTGATGAAAATACAAATTTTCATATGGAAATGAATGTTAACACAGGTAAAGGCTATGTTCCGGCTGATTTAAATAAGCCAGAAGAACCACCTTTAGGATTAATTGCTATAGACTCGTTGTACAGTCCAGTAAAAAAGGTTTCTTATTCAATAAGTACTGCAAGAGAAGGTAAGGCTCTTGACTATGACAAACTTACGATGGAAGTTGAAACAAATGGTTCAATTTCAGCTGAAGACGCTGTTGCTTACTCAGCAAGAATTTTTCAAGATCAACTTAAAATGTTTGTTAATTTTGATGAACCGGTTGAGGCGCCAATTAAAGAAGTTTCTACTGAACCTGAATTTAATAAAAATTTATTAAGAAAAGTTGATGAATTGGAACTTTCTGTAAGATCGATGAATTGTCTAAAAAATGATAATATAATTTATATTGGAGATCTTGTTCAAAAATCTGAAGGTGAAATGTTAAGAACACCTAATTTTGGAAGAAAATCTCTTAATGAGATTAAAGAAGTGTTAACTGGAATGTCCTTATATTTAGGTATGGAAATTCCAAATTGGCCACCAGATAATATAGCTGAAATGTCTAAAAAATTAGAGGAGCAAATCTAATGAGACACGGAATGGCAAATAAGAAGTTAAATAGAACTTCTGAACACCGTAAAGCTCTATTAAAGAATATGTTAAATTCTTTAATTAAATATGAACAAATTACTACAACTCTACCAAAAGCTAAATTTTTAAAACCTCAAGCCGATAAGATTATTACACTAGGTAAAAAAGAGACATTACAAACAACTAAAATGTTAATGTCAAAATTACAAGACATAACTTCAGCTCATAAGGTTACAAAAACTCTCTCTAAAAGATACGAAAAGAGACAAGGTGGCTATACAAGGATTATTAAAGCAGGATTTAGATATGGTGATAATGCACCAATGGCAGTAATAGAATTTGTAGATAGAGACGTTGAAGCTAAAAGAGTAGATAAACCAAAAAAAGATTTAACAAATATAACACCTAAAGCTGAAGAAAAAAAACAAGCTACAGCATAAATCTTAAATCATGAAAAAGTCATATACCGTTGATTCAACGTGTAATGATATGCGCATTGATCGCTGGATTAGAGCAACCTTAGGTAAAATTCCTCAAGGGTTGATTGAGAAAAATCTTAGAGCTGGAAAAATTAAATTAAATAAAAAAAAGGTAAAAAGCTCTCATAAAATTAAAACTAATGACGAGATTGATTTATTTAATATAGATTTTAAAGAGACAATAATTCAAAAAACAATTAAATTTGAACCTTCTAAAGAGATCATCAAATCAAATGAAGATCAGATAATTGATGATAATGATAACTTTATTGTCCTAAATAAAAGTTCTGGTATTGCAGTACAAGGGGGCACTAAGTCTAAAAAAAACCTTGTTGATATATTCGCAAAAAGTGAAATTTTTAAAAATACTAAACCTTATTCAGTCCATAGATTAGACAAAGACACATCTGGAGTTTTTATTATGGCAAAAACAAGGGAAAGCGCTCAGTTATTTACCTCATTATTTAGATTACGAAAAGTTCACAAAACTTATTTGGCTATTTGTCATGGGGAACTTGATAAGGATTCTGGAGAATGGAATGATGATTTAATTAGATACGATGGAGAAAAAAAAATAATAGAAAAAGCAAAAACTTTATATAAAGTTATTGATAAAAATTCTGAAGCAAGTTTAGTGGAATTAAAGCCTATTACTGGACGTAAACATCAGCTTCGAAAACAATTGTACGCGATAGGACAGCCAATTTTTGGTGATATTAAATACAAGCTATCTAACTCTAGTAAAGGTCTTAATAAAAATTTGATGCTTCACTCTTATCAAATTAGGTTTATGATAAATGATGTTAAACACACATATACGGCTTTATTACCAGACTACTTTAGAAAACTATTAAAAGTTAAACGCTTAAATTTTCTAAATTTGAGATAAATTTTTTAACTAAAATTTCTTCGATTTTATCAAATTTAAGTTTAGAAATTTTTTCTAAATTAGTAACCCCTTTATCTTTAATTCCACATGGTATAATTTTATTATAAGGATCTAGATTATTATTTATGTTTATTGAAAAACCATGATAAGCTATCCATCTACTTACTCTTACTCCTATAGCAGCAATTTTTTCTAATTTTCCTTTATTATCAAACCAGATACCAATATTTTCCCTATCTGCATGACTTTTGATTTTAAATTGTTTTAAAGTTTCTATAATTGTGTCTTCAATTATTGAAATAAACTTTCTTATATCTTTTTTTTTATTTCTTAAATCTATAACAAAATAGAACACTAACTGACCAGGCCCATGATAAGTTATTTTACCTCCACGATTTGTTTCATGGATATTGATTGATTTATCAAGAATTTCGTCTTTTGAATAACTTGTACCTGCTGTAAAAACAGGTTCATGTTCCAAAATCCACACAAGTTCTTTACCAATATTTTCACTAACTAATTTTAATCTAGCTTCAAGTTCAGCTATAGCTTCTTTGTATTTTACGGGTTTTGTTGACTTTTTGATCTCAATATTCATTAAAAAATTGTATTCTTTTTATTATGCACTAAAGGTTGCAGACTAATTAACTGGTAAATTTATGACTTTAACAAAGAAAATTAAAGATAAAAAAGTCAATTTTGAATTTAATAAAGAATATATAAAAGTCTTAACTGATAAAATTTCAAATAATGATGCTGTTTTTATAACAAATTCATTTAAAGAAATGCATCCAGCTGATGCTGCGGATCTAATTGAAAATTTAAACCAAAATGACAGAGAAAGTTTAATAAAATTAAATGAGTTTAAAATAGATCCAGAGGTATTCATCGAACTGAATGAGTCTGTACAGTCAGAAATTATAAAGTACCTTTCTTCAGCATCAATAACAAGAATTCTTACAAATCTAGAATCTGATGATGCTATCAAAATATTAGAAATTGTTGATGAGAGTGAAAAAAATTCAATTTTAAGTGAGTTGCCACCTAAAGACCGCTTTGCATTGCTTGAAGGTCTTAGTTATCCTGAGGATAGTGCTGCTAGAATAATGCAAAGAAAATTTACTGCAATACCTAGCAATTGGAGTGTGGGTCAAACAATTGACTATTTGAGAGAAAACAAAGAGTTACCTGAAGAATTTTTAGAAATTTTTGTTGTAGATGAGAATTTTAAACCAATTGGAACAGTTCCATCTTCAAAAGTATTAAGAACTTCAAGAGAAACTAAAATGCTATCAATTATGAAAGATTCACCTTTTCTTGTACCGGTAAATATGGACAGAGAAGAGGTTGGTAATTTATTTGAAAATTACAATTTAAATTCAGCATGTGTGGTAGATAAAAATAATAAATTGGTAGGAATGATAACCTATGACGATGTTTTGACTGTATTAAATGAAGAAGCTGAGGAAGATGCTTTAAGATTAGCCGGGGTTGGTGATGAAGAAATTACTGATGGAGTATTTGTTAAAACAAAAAGAAGATTTAACTGGTTACTACTGAATTTATTCACAGCTTTTCTAGCTACTTGGTTTATTAGTTTGTTCGGAGCTACCATTGAGCAAATGGTTGTACTTGCTTTTTTAATGCCAATCGTAGCTTCAATGGGAGGCAATGCTGGTATGCAGACCTTAGCAGTAACTGTAAGAACCTTAGCAACAAATGATTTAACCAAGAATAATTTTAATCAAAATATTTTAAAAGAATTTAATATTGGTATTTTAAATGGAATTATATTTGCTATTATCAGTTCTATTGTTGTTCAAATATGGTTTCAGGATATTCAATTATCTTTAATCATATCAATTTCTATGATTATCACCATGATAGTAGCAGGACTTTTTGGAATAGTTGTTCCCGTCACATTAAAAAAAATGAAGATTGATCCAGCTATTGCATCGAGTGTTTTTGTAACTACAATTACAGATGTAATAGGGTTTGTATCTTTTCTAGGTGTTGCGGCTTACTTTTTATAAATTATCAATCATTCTTATTTCATTTAAATAATAAGCAATAAATATTTTAGAATTCACAATATTATCTGTCTCTTTTAAATTTTTTATATTTCTGTTTTCTAAGTAATCAATTTTGATTTGGTATCTTTCCATTAAATCTCCTTTTTTGAGTGCTAAGTATTTATTGACTGCATTTTTTTTTGAAATTAGTTTTTTTAATTTTATTAATTCTTTAAAAATTTTTTTCGCAATTGTGAGATCCTTTCGACTTAACAATAGATTTCTTGAAGAAAGAGCAACTTTATTTATTGATCTTAATGTCTTACATTTTATAATTTTTACTTTATATCTATTTTCAAGAAATTTTTTTACTAGGTAGTATTGCTGATAATCTTTTTCACCCATGAATATTTTATTTGGATGTATCAATTTAGTTAATCTATCCATTACATCCAAAACACCTTCAAAATGTCCTTTTCTATAATTTGCACATAAAATAAGGTCAGTTTTGTTTAGTTTGATTTTTTTGTTCCTTTTATTGCTATAAATATCTTTGACCTTTGGTGTGAAAACATAATCAACCTTTAATTTTTTAAGTATTGATAAATCTTTATTAATATTTTTTGGATAATTTTTTAAATCTTTTTTACTGTTAAATTGAGCTGGATTAATGAATATACTAACTATTGTTTTGCTACATTCTTTTTTAGATTTCAATATCAGATATTCATGACCTTTATGGATACTACCCATAGTCGGAACAAACCCTAAATTATGATCATTTTTTAATTCTTTTTTAAGATCATTACTGTCTAATACAATTTTCATTTGTAATAATTATTTTAATAAGTAAAACATTTAAATGATTAAACAAGCTATTATTCCCTTGGCTGGGCTTGGCACGCGACTTCTTCCATTAACTAGCGTTTTCCCTAAAGAGCTTTTACCGATAAATGGTAAACCTGGAATTGAATATATTTTAGATGAGTGCCTAGAAGCTGGTATCAAAGAAGTAATCTTTATAATTTCTAAAAAGAAAGAAATGATAAAAAATTACTTTTTTAAAGATCAATTTTACAAAAAAATTATTAAGAAAAAAAAAGATCCTAGAATTATTGAGGAATACAAAAAAATATTAAAATATAGAAAAATGATAAAATTTGTTTATCAAAATAAACCATTAGGTACTGGAGATGCAGTTTTAAAAGCAAAAAAATTTATCAAAGATGATTATTTTTTAATGTTATTACCTGATGATTTGATAATTAAAAATAATTGTTCATCTTCTATGATCAAGATTCATAAAAAATATAACTCATCTGTTATGGCTAGTATGAAAGTAAAAAGAAATTCTGTTACAAGATGGGGTATTTATAAATTTAGTAAAAATTTAGATAAAAATAACTATTTAATTGATGATGTGGTTGAAAAACCTTCTATAAAAAAAGCACCTTCAAATAAAGCTGTTATCGGTAGATATATTTTGCCTAAAAAAATTTTTAAAAAATTATTAAAACAAGAACCTGGAAAAGGTGGAGAAATTCATATAACTGACGCAATTCAATCGTTAATTAAAGAGAGTGAAAAATTTATTGCACATAACTTTTCAGGAAAATATTTAGATTGTGGAACTATGAAGGGTTATATTAAATCATCCATGGAGATTTCTAAATTATGAAATTGTGTATGATTGGAACTGGCTATGTTGGACTTGTTAGTGGTGTTTGTTTTTCAGATCTAGGTAATGATGTTATTTGCGTTGATAAGGATACGACTAAAATTAACAATCTTAAGAAAGGAATTATACCAATTTATGAACCTGGACTTCAAGAATTAGTTTTAAAAAACGTTAAAAACAAAAGGTTAATGTTTTCTAATGATCTTAAAAATTCTGTTAAAAAATCTGATATAATCTTTATTTGCGTGGGCACACCCACTAAAAACGGCGGCAAGAGTGCCGATTTAAGTCAAATTTACAGTGTTGCCAAGGAATTGGCAAAGTCTCTTAATAAATTTAAAATCATTATAACAAAGTCTACTGTACCAGTTACTACAGGAGATGAAGTTGAAAAAATTTTAAATCAAAAAAACTCAAAAAATAAATTTTCAGTTGTGTCAAATCCAGAATTCTTAAGAGAAGGCGAGGCTATAAGAGATTTTACATTCCCAGACAGGGTAGTAATAGGTTCTAATGATTTAAAATCTAATAAAATTTTAAAAAGTCTTTATTCTCCCTTAATAGCTAAAGGTGCAAAATATGTTCATACATCACGTAAAGCAGCTGAATTAATTAAATATGCATCTAATGCATTTCTAGCAACAAAAATTACTTTTATTAATGAGATAGCAAATTTATGTGAACAAATAAATATAAATGTTGATGATATAGCAATAGGTATGGGTCTAGATCAAAGAATAGGAAGTCGCTTTTTAAGAGCTGGGCCAGCTTTTGGAGGATCTTGTTTTCCAAAAGATACTAAAGCTATTACATCTACAGCTGATAAATTTAAAACAAATTTATCTGTTATAAAGTCTGTTATTAAATCAAATGAAAATAGATCTAAATTATTATTAAAAAGAGTTTATGAAATTTTAAATAATAAGATTAAAAATAAACAAATTAGTTTCTTAGGGGTCACATTTAAAGCAAACACAGATGACATGAGAGATTCTTCTAGCTTAACAATGATCCCTCAATTATCTAAAAAAGGTGCTTTAATTAGATACTTTGATCCAACCGGTTTTAAGAAAGATTTCATAAAATATAAAAATGTTCAATATAAGGAAACTATAGATGAATGTTTAGCTAAAGCTGACTTAATTATAATTCACACTGAATGGAATGATTTTAAATCTTTAAATTTTAAGAAATTATTAAAAAATAAAAGAGTAATTTTATATGATATGAGAAATCTTTATTCTCCAATGAAAATGAAAAAGCAAAATATCAAATATTTTAGTGTTGGAAGGTCTCTATAATTTTTAAACTAATTCGAAAATAGCATCTACTTCAACGGCAACTCCAAGTGGAAGGCTGTTAGTACTTACGGCAGCTCTTGTATGCATTCCCGATTCACCAAAGATTGCAGCCATTAAATCAGACGCACCATTAATTACTTTTGGTTGTTCTGTGAATGTTTCTGTTGAGTTGACAAAACCTGTTAGCTTTATACATGAATTTATTTTTGATAAATTTCCACCACATGCATTTTTTGCTTGTGTAACTATGCCTAAGCCGCATCTTTTTGCTGCTTGATATGCTTGATCAGTATCTAAATCTTTACCAACTTTGCCCTTAATCAACTCACCTTTTTCATCAATTGAAATTTGTCCAGATATATAAAGTAATTTGCCTACTATTTTTGTTGCAACGTAGTTACCAGCTGGTGCTTTAGCTTCAGGTAGTTTTATATTTAATTCATTAATTTTTTCTTCAAAACTCATATTTAATCCTTTTTTTCTTTATTTTTATTTTCATTAGACCATGTTTGACTTTGGTAATTTTTGGCACTTTTAGCAAAATTAGCTGTCTTGCATGCTAGGTACTTAGGATTAAACTTGCTATGTACGGAACAATCTTTCAACTCAGCAGCAAAAGAGTTCAAAGATAATGCGGGTATAAAAATTGCAATTAGTAATATTTTTTTCATATTTAATTTTTCTTTTTCTTTTTCTTTTTTTTTTTTTTTTTTTTTTTTTTTTTTTTTTTTTTTTTTTAGTTTTATCGTATTCTTTTCTTTTCTCAATTAATATTAATGCCTCTTCCATTGTTAGTTCTGTAGGGTCTTTTTCTTCAGGTATTGTTGCATTAAGAGACTTGTACTTTATATATGGTCCATATTGGCCCTTCATTACTCTTACCGGCTTTTTGTCTTCTGGATGTTCGCCTAGATCTTTAATAATTGAAGATGACATTCTACCAGGTTTAGCTTCAGCAATTAAAGATATTGCTCTATTTAAACCTATCGAAAATATTTCTTCAATATTCTCTATCCTAGCTGATTTATTTTCACATTTTAGGTAGGGACCAAATCTTCCAGTATTTAATGAAATTTCTTTTTGATTATCTGGATTTATTCCTAATATTTTTGGAAGTAAACATAAAAACTGAGCTTTTTGTAAGTCAATACTTTCTAACTCTAAACCTTTAGGTATAGAAACATTCTTTAAAAGTTCATTAATGTCTGATTTAGTTTTTTTTGTTTTCTTTTTTTTTTTTTTAATTTTTTTTTTTGGTATTTTTTTTTTTTTTTTTTTTTTTT
>Ga0209709_10000947_pt1:0-7500 | contig 27355 bp, 15 predicted proteins | sample ArcticOcean_MG_C_2_FD_187435 | JGI IMG/M metagenome (GOLD analysis project Ga0209709, IMG submission 187435) | Marine microbial communities from western Arctic Ocean - ArcticOcean_MG_CB4_136 (SPAdes) (version 2) | ecosystem: Environmental > Aquatic > Marine > Oceanic | place: Arctic...
ACTATCACGCTGTGAAATTCACACCATCCGGTTATCCCGCTGATTTATACCGAGCTAGTTTTTACACTGTTGGTACTTCCAATGGTGTTGGCCTTGTTCATGTGTGGGATGATGATGGTGAGAATGGAATGCCAGGGACAATATTGTTAGAAGGACTCCCTATCACATTTGTAGGTGATACCTGGAAATATGTTTCATTATCGGATTTTGGTATAACCATCACTGATGGTAGTTTTTATGTTGGAATGCAAGAAATGGATCCGCCACCCATTGGTGTAGATACAGATAATTCTTCCACATATAGTATAATTGATATTGGTGACGGGAGTGGTTGGCAACCTTTTGGTAATATTTTTGAGGGTGCGTTTATGATTCGAGCAGAATTGGATTCTATGAATGCTTTAGGGATTGATGAAGGTTTAGCTGTGAATATTCCAGAATCTTTCGGGCTCAAACAGAATTATCCAAATCCATTCAACCCGTCAACAACCATCGAATTTGATTTGGCATCAGGTGCACTTGCTTCCATAATACTTTATGATCTAACCGGTCGGGAAGTAAAGACACTTGTGAATAGCAACCTTCAAGCAGGCCATTATGTATTCGAATTGAATGCAAGCGACTTGCCATCCGGTATGTACTTTTATAAGTTAACAGCCCAAAATAATGACGGTCAAATGATCTTTTTATCTACCAAGAAAATGGTATTGATGAAATAGTTTGCAAATTGAAAGAAGATGGGCGAATGCCCATCTTCTTTATCCAAAAAGAGAAAAACTCAATGAAAAAAATCATTTTTTTATTTAATCTATTCGTTATAAGTGCTATCTACGGCGACATCTATTCTGATCGTATGCTGGTCTACATTGATAATTCGATTACTAATTTTCAAGTTGATGAAAATACAGGTCGTACAAACCTGGAAGAGTTAAATCAAAAATTAGATGACTTAGATGCTGAAAAAATTCGGCAATGGCTACCCAATGCAAGGCCAACAGATCGTGATGGGGATATTTATTTAAATCGATACTATGTGATAGAATTATCTTCATCTCGAATAGATATTTTAACATTAGTGAAAGATGTTGAATTATTATCTTCAATTCGTTTTTCTGAAACCATGGGCATTAACCGTCTTGACTATATACCGAATGATCCATATTGGAACCAAGAATGGCATATGCAAAATATTGAAGCAGATCATGCTTTTGATCTTTGGGACATTGATGGTGGCGAGATTCCCGGGCAAATGTCAGAAGGTATTATGATTGTTGGCGTTTCGGATGATGCTATGGATTGGGATCATCCAGATTTGATTAACAATATATGGCAAAATCTTGGAGAAGATGCAGATGGTGATGGCGTTGTACTTGTCCAAAGTGGAAATACCTGGATATTTGATCCTGATGATGAAAATGGTGTGGATGATGATAACGATGGCTATATTGACAATTTTATTGGCTGGGATATGGCAGATAATGATAATGATCCTACTTATCCCAACAATGCCCTGAGTCATGGAACTAGTGTGGGCGGATGTATTTCTTCTACAACAAATAATAATACTGGTATAGCATCAGTAGGCTGGTCCGTAAAATTGATGCCATTTCGATGTTCCAATGAAGGTGAATTTATTGAAACAGGTTACAATGGAATTTTGGGTGCCGCACAAATGGGTGCCAATGTGATCAATTGTAGTTGGGGAGGTACAGGCGGGGGAAATCAATCTGTGATCAATACAGCTTATAATACTTATGGTTGTATCATTGTTGCAAGTGCCGGAAATGGTGGTGATGATGGGAATACAGATTTTGGAATGCATCATCCTTCCGGATTAAATCATGTGATCTCTGTATCAGCAACTGGCCCGGGCGATAATTTTGGATGTTGGGCAACCGCTGGAGAAACAGTTGACCTGTGTGCACCTGGAGAAAGTGTATTCTCTACGAGCTTGGGAGGTGGGTACGGTTCTAATTGGGGAACATCATTCTCAGCACCCATAACAGCTGGTGCAGTTGCACTATTATGGTCAAAATTTCCAACAGCAGATCAACAATGGGTGGAAGATAGAATCATTAATTCCACTGATACTTTTTCTGATATGACTGGTTCCTGTCAAGGCACTAGCTTGGAAGGTATGCTAGGTTCAGGACGATTGAATATTAATAAAGCATTGACTGCAGGAATATTCCCAAGCTTGTCTATTCAGGATGTCAATTATCAAAATGATACAGACGGAGATGGCGTATTTAACCCTGGTGAACAGGTAAAAGTTAAACTTGTGATTGCAAATGGAGAAGGTTGGGCTGATGCAGAAAATGTAATTGCGACTCTCACAACGGAAGATGATCGAATTGCAATTTTAGATAATTCAATCGCATTTGATAATCCTATACCCGCGGGTAATTCATCCTTTACTTTGATTGATCATTTTTTATTATTTTCACTTAGTAATGCCCAGTTGGGAAATGTTCCCTGCACTGTCCATATACAAGCGGGAGCAAGTGAGCCTTACTATGAAATTGAATTTGATATTTCTGTTTCTATTTCCTTAAATCAATATGGGTTTCCAGTAGCAGGCGTTTCTATCAAATCATCTCCACTTATTGCAGATCTAGATAATAATTCACTTGGAGAAATATATTTTGGCGGTGAAGATGATAACATGTACGGTTATATGATTGCCGGATTCCCTCTTACAGGATTTCCCTTTGAGGCTGGTGATAAAATTCAATCCAGTCCTGCCGCAGGTGATGTTGATGGGGATGGCAATAATGAAATTGTCTTCGGATCTTATGATGGAAAGCTTTACATCCTGGGTACAAATGGGAATCAGGAATTAGCTTATTTACAATCCGGTTTTATCATTGGCGCTCCTGCTTTAGGTGATTTGGATGGAGATACGGACTTAGAAATCGTTTTTACAACGCAAAATAATTCATCAGGAAAACTGTATGCCATTCATCATAATGGTGAGAACGTGGATGGATTTCCGGTTGATTTGGATGAAAAAATGGTTGTGGGTGCTGCTATTGGCGATTTGGAAGGAGATGGATTTTTGGATATAGTCGTTACGACATATGAAGACAATATTTACGCAATCAATAGCGATGGATCCATTAAACCCGGTTTTCCGTATGTAGCGTCTCATCGGTTTAAATCACCTGCTACTCTGGTTGATTTAGATGGTGATAATGATCTGGAAATTGTAGCGGGGAATGATGATGGGATTCTTTATATCCTTCATCATGATGGTACAGTCATGACAACCTATGATGTAGGGGATGATATTCGGGGTGGTATTTCAGTCGCCGATATTAACGATGATGGCAGTAATGAATTATTATTTGTTGGTTATGATGATAAAATTCATGTTTGGAATCCCACAACAGAATCAGAATTGGATGGTTGGCCCTACGATATGGGAACCAATGCTCTATCATGCCCGGTAACAGCAGATTTAGATAATGACGGTGATTTGGAAATTGTCACCGCCATGAAATCAGGTACGATTTATATTTTCCATCATGACGGGTCAATTTATAATAATTTTCCTTATACTGTTGCCGGGAATATTGAAACAACTCCCTCTATTGGAAATTTGGATTCCGATGATGATCTTGAAATCGTCTTTGGTACAACATCGGGACTAGAGGTAATTGATATTAAATCAGAGAGTGGGGAAAGAGACTCATGGAAGTTGCATCGAGGGAATATGATGAGAACTGGATTATATAATGTCACCCTGACTTCTGTCCAGCCAAAAGATCAAATTGTACCAGACAAATTTTATGTGAGTCAAAATTATCCAAATCCATTTAACCCGTCAACAACCATCGAAATCCAATTAGCTGAAACTAATAATTTAATTGTGAGTATTTTTGATGTGACCGGGCGTTTAATTAATACGTTGGTTAATAATAAATTAGAAGCTGGACTTTATTCTGTTGATTGGAATGGAAAAGATCAAAACGGACGATTGGTACCAACAGGTGTTTATATTATGAAAGTAGTCTCCGGCAAAAATAATCATAATCAAAAAATCGCTTTTGTAAAATAGAATAGACGATTGCAAAATAGGTATCAAATTAATTAAATTTCAGGCCAACCCATAAGGGAGTTTATTATGAGAAAAATATTTGGATTGATTTTAACAAGCGGATTGCTAATGACAAACGTTTGGGCAGACATTGATTGTCCGGCGGATTCAGCGCTACATGTTGACATGCGAACTATGTTGCCTGATGGCAGTCCAAACCCAACCTACGGGCAAGAAATAGCAACTGGTATTTGTGGTTGTCTCGATTTTGTCAACGGTGTGCAAATAGATGAAAATACAATCACTTTTACTGTGCGGATGGTTGATAACGAATCAATTCGTGGTGTTGAATTGGATGTATATCATAATGCTGGTGATGTGCTTCATTACGGTGCTGAAGCCTATGAAGATGCAAATGGTAATGGGAATTACGATTCTGGAGAATCATTTACTGATTTAGACGGTGATGGTGAATGGTCATCTAGCGCATTTGGCTCACGTGTTGAAAAAGGAAGCAAACTAATAAATGTCACTGATGAAGATGGTGAACAACGTACCATGACTCTATTAAGCAATCGTTTAAATGATCATGTGAAAGTTTTAGCCTACAATACATCTCGTGCTTGGACTGAAGGCAATGGTGAAGAAGGCGATTTATTTTTTATTACTTATGGATTACCTCAGGGTGCTAGTGCGCTACCAGATGAAATCGCATTCCATTTTGGAATAACAAATCTGCCTGGTACATCCATGGATCCAAATATATTAAATGTTGTTTGTGGCTATCCTGATGAAGATAATCCTATTGTAATTAATACATCCAACGTTGCAACCGATAATGGTGAAATTTTCCCGGATGCGTTTGCATTGAATCAGAATTATCCCAATCCATTTAATCCATCCACACAGATCTCTTTTGATGTACCTGCGGGTGCAGATCATGTGATGATCAATATCTACAACATTTTAGGTCAGAACGTGAATACATTAGTGAATGAAGTCATGAGTCCTGGTTCTTATACTGTAGATTGGAATGCAACAGATTTTATGGGAAATGCTGTTGCTTCAGGAATCTATTTTTATGAATTGCGGAGCAATTCTTTTACTGCAAGAAAGAAAATGTTATTGATTCGCTAATACTATTCCTAAACTGTAACTTTTAACTAAATTCCCCTATCTTTGATAGGGGAATTTTTTTATGCGGAACACAAAAAAACAAATTCTTTTGGGGTTCTTGTTCAGTTGGGTGTTGTCTCAACAGGCTTACAGGTCTGTGGAAAGTATCCAATCTGAATGGAACGAATACACGTCTTACCAAAAAGACGAGAGAGTCTCTTTCTGCGATTTTCTTTTCAAGGAAGGGTACTATGAACGGTGTCTTCTTACAGCATTCCAACTTTTGTACCAATTCTCTGACGATCCAATAAGTCCGACCATCAATTATTATATCGCCAGATGTTATGAGGAGATGCAAATTTATAACTTGGCGCATCAATATTATCGGCAAGTGATCCAAAAGGAACCCGAATCATCATTAATCTATAAAGCAGCAAACTACCGAGATATTTATGTCAATTTATTAGCAGGTGAAGTAAGTGAACTGCTGGAAGCTACCGAAAATACTGATGATCCATATATGATTACATTCCGAGGATATGCGCAAATGAAGAAATTGAAATGGGAAGAAGCTCGGCTATCATTCATTCACGCGCAAGCACTATTCAATCATTCACACTATAATAAATTAATGGGACCACTATACCAAACAATTGAAAATGTAGGTTCTGTTCCAAGGCATAATCGGTACCTTGTTTTTTTATCAGGATCACTTATGCCAGGAGGTGGCCAATTCATGCTACGAGAATGGGACAAAGGTCAAGGTGTCTTAACCAGTGTAGGATTAATGGTTCTGATCGGATATTGGGGTAAAGTTGAATCATTTGTTGATGGGAATAGATTCATAGATTCTGAAGGGACGTCAATACCATTGTATAATAATTATGAAGAAAATAATTCACATAAAGATTTGGCTAACAATGATAGGATCCCAAAGAAGATGAATTTCAGATCATCATCTTTAAAATTTAGTATACCACCCTTATTAATCGGTGCAAGCATATTTGTTGGAAGCACATGGCAATCTTTTATAGATACACAGACCAAAAATGAAAGTTTAGTCGAATTTTATATTGAAGAAAGAATAGATGAAATATCCCCGTCCCGTTTTCTAGATTTTCCAGAACCAACCCTCATTGTAACGGAAGAATAATCATTTAAAAAAAGTAAGTTATTAGTAGAATAATTATTGCTATGGGGAAAATCAGTATTTAATTTTGTCGGCTTGAAACAGCACGATTTTTGAAAATTTGGTATGCGACGAGTCTAACGTTGATTCTGGTCAAAATGACAAACATCTTTATTACATACAATGGAGAGTTTGATCCTGGCTCAGGACGAACGCTGGCGGCGTGCTTAACACATGCAAGTCAAGGAGAACGTTTTCTTCGGAAAATTATTAAACTGGCGAACGGGTGAGTAACGCGTAGGCAACCTGCCCTAGAGATTGGGATAACCCCGGGAAACCGGGGCTAATACTGAATGATGCAACTGATCCTTCGGGATACAGTTGTTAAAGTGGGCTTCGGCTCACACTTTAGGATGGGCCTGCGTCCGATTAGCTTGTTGGTGAGGTAACGGCTTACCAAGGCGATGATCGGTAGCTGGTCTGAGAGGATGATCAGCCACACTGGGATTGAGATACGGCCCAGACTCCTACGGGAGGCAGCAGTGGGGAATTTTGCGCAATGGGGGAAACCCTGACGCAGCAACGCCGCGTGACCGATGAAGCTTTTAGGAGCGTAAAGGTCTGTCGTAAGGGAAGAAAAGTTTGGATGTTAATAACATTCGAACCTGACGGTACCTTACAAGAAAGCACCGGCTAACTTAGTGCCAGCAGCCGCGGTAATACTAGGGGTGCAAGCGTTGTCCGGAATCATTGGGCGTAAAGGGTCCGTAGGCGTCTCAATAAGTCACTTGTTAAAGACACCGGCTTAACCGGTGGCCTGCATGTGAAACTGTTGAGATAGAGTATAGGAGAGGAAAGTGGAATTCCTGGTGTAGCGGTGACATGCGTAGATATCAGGAGGAACACCAATGGCGAAGGCAACTTTCTGGCCTATTACTGACGCTGAGGGACGAAAGCGTGGGGAGCAAACAGGATTAGATACCCTGGTAGTCCACGCCGTAAACGATGAGTACTTGGTGTCGGGGGATTCGACCCCTTCGGTACCGGAGCTAACGCATTAAGTACTCCGCCTGGGAACTACGACCGCAAGGTTGAAACTCAAAGGAATTGACGGGGACCCGCACAAGCGGTGGAACATGTGGTTTAATTCGATGCAACGCGAAGAACCTTACCTGGGCTTGACATATTTATGAAAGCTTTGTGAAAGCAGAGCCTT
>Ga0209709_10000947_pt1:12500-27355 | contig 27355 bp, 15 predicted proteins | sample ArcticOcean_MG_C_2_FD_187435 | JGI IMG/M metagenome (GOLD analysis project Ga0209709, IMG submission 187435) | Marine microbial communities from western Arctic Ocean - ArcticOcean_MG_CB4_136 (SPAdes) (version 2) | ecosystem: Environmental > Aquatic > Marine > Oceanic | place: Arctic...
GGTGCTTATCCACTGGAAGAAGGAAGAATTTATGCATGGCAAGTGATGATGACTTTGCCGACAACATCTGGAGCAGAAGAAATGATATCTTCAATCTCAGCTTTCAAAATTGGAATATCAGGCACCATTGAATCAACCGGTGCAATTTCCAGCCCGATACTTATGGCTCTCCAACAGGCTTTAGGAGATGATCAGTTTAATGCCTTATTTGGATCTGGGAATGAGCTACAGGGTTATAATCCCACTGGTCAACTGGAAATAAATGGGATAAATGTAGATGAATCGAGTGTTAATTATCTCTTAAACCAGATCATAAGCAATTCCTACCAGGTCCAATCCATTGCGGTAGAATGATAAAAGTAAGCAAATTAATTATATTCTCTGTATTTTTTGTTTCCATAGCATTAGGAAGTAAAATTGCTGTTGCAACAAAGGTGAAGGGACTGGTTGAAATCATGCCCATAGGTAAAACAGAATTTTTTGATTTAAAAGCTGGTACAATACTTTCTGATGGTGACAAAATCCGTACAGGAAAATCGGGTTTCGCAGCTATTATATTTATTGATGATAAATCCACATTGAAACTCAAAGGAAATACTGAGGCGGTCATCTCCGGTCAGAGAACTGCTGCTAGCATTTCCAAAAAGATTAATTTGGATTCTGGAACAGTTCGTGCAACTATTAATAAGCAAAACACAGATTTTGTCATCCAGACACCTACATCCGTGGCATCTGTAAAAGGGACTGACTTCTGGTTAGTAACTGACCCTGTAACCGGAGATCAGATAATTTGTGTTGAAGGTACTGTAGGACTTGTGAATGCTGAAACTGGTGAAGAAGTAGACGTGACTGAAGGTATGTCCGGAATATCTACTCCAGATGGCAATCTAGGTGTCAATGAAACTGATCTCAGTTCAATCCCCGAAGATCCAAGTGCTGATCAGGAAGGACCATCTCAAATTAAGATCTATTTAGAAGGTCCAAATGGTGAACAAAAAGTTATGATTATTGAATATCAATAGTCTTTTTCCTTCCCGTTAAAATCTAATAAACTTCGCCCTATGCGAAACCGCACTTTACAGAAATTATTTCTGGCGTTGCCCCTGTATCTTGTTGGGTGGAGTTTTCCTCAAACTAACCACCTTTATTATCATGAAACTCCCAACGAAGTTTACGTGGGAGATGATGTCATTATTTCACAACTTATGTTTACGCAACAACCTATTGCATACGGGGTCCTTTTTTTTCGAGATAAAGGTGAATTGAGTTATCAGGAAGTTCGTATGGTTTTTGAAGGCGGAAAATGGGTAGGAGTTATTCCGAGACATCGTGTTACTGAAGCTGGCCTAGAATATGTAACTATTTTAACGGCAAGAAATGGTGGACGTATTGCTCTCCCCTTAACTAATAGTCCATTTGATACTCCATTATCCATCGGAGTAAAACGATCACAAATTATGCAGAAAGATGATTCTTTTACCATTGGGAAAATTAAGAAAAGTACGGGATCAGGTACGGATTTTGTAGAATCAGATATTTTGATTTTATCTCCGGAGGATGGATCTCTGAATCGACCTGATGAAATTGTCATTTCTGCTTCGCTGTTCAACGCAGCCAACGTTGACCAAAATAGTTTCCAGATTTTGATTGATGGGAAAGACTATACGGATCAGACAATTATTTTTGGAGATGTTTTATCCCTAGTTCCAGATGAAGAATTGGGTGTTGGGTTACATCGCATAAAACTTTTGTTTAAAACAACATACGGAATGGATGTCATGCCGGTAGAATGGTCTTTTAATGTGAATAAAGGGATGGGGAATACTGCACAATCTTTCATTTACAAAGGATCGTTAAGAGCAAAAAGGTCATCGAGTACTGCATCGTCCATTTCCATTGATGAAAGAGAAAACTCTGGAAAGATTGATGGTGAATTAAGTTGGATTAAGGCAAGATATTCTTTTCGTAATTCCAGCCGAGAATCAATTTTTGGCCAACCGTTAAACCGTACCACGCTTACACTGCAGATTACCGATTATTTAAAGATAGAAAATGGTGATGTTTATCCATCTGTTTCACCGTATGTCTTGGATGGTAAGCGTGTAAAGGGGCGACATATTCAAGCGGATTATAAATATGGATTTGGGTTCGATGGGTTCAATATATTTGGCAGAGACTTTTTAGCATTCGATATAAATGGGGCCTTCGAGTTTCAATCTGTGAATGGGAAATTCACAAGAGCTATACAAAACCAAACTGGAATTGATGGTGGATATGAATTGCTATCTGATGATATAAAATACGACGAGGATGGAAACCGTATATTTAAGATAAACCGTAATGGTTACACATTTCCTCGAGATGTTATTGCAATGCGTTTGGGGTTCAGTTTATTTAATAAGTACAGAGGTGGTTTTCATTTTTTAAAAGCCAAGGATGATTTTGAAAAAATTGATTCGAGAGCGCCTTCATCAAGTTTGATGACGGTTGACACTACTGTACTTGGTGATAGTACGCTTCAATATTATACCTTGACCCAATTAATTGATTCGTTGAGCCTTTTGGGTGACACGGTTGCCATTAAAAGTAAATATTGGGATGACGGGTCTCCTCAGGAAAACCTTGTTTTGGGATTTGATTTTGAAGCAGCTTTGGATAATAGAAAGATATTATTCCAAACGGGATGGAACATGAGTTTAACTAATAATAATATATGGGCAGGTACAGCGAATGCAGATTCGCTAGATCTGATGATGGATACATTAGTTGATGGTAAACTTATGGATATTCCGATTGAAGAGATTGGTGATCTTATTGAAAGTTATAAGGATATTTTTACTATCCATCCTCTATACATGTCACCCATTGTTCCTATTGATCCAATTGTTCAAGAAAAAAGTCCAATCCGTGCTATTTTAAATATGCCTAGTTCGGCATATTTTTTTAGAATGAAAGGGAGTTATTCTTTTAATAATTTATTAATAGAATTTCGTCAACTTGGATCAGAATATAAAAGTTTCGGAAACCCATATCTTACAAATAATATTCGTGAATTTACACTCAATGATCGATTATCTTTGTTGGGGAGGAGACTTATGATGGCGGTAGGATATAAATACAGGGATAATAAACTATCAGAATTAATTGCTAATCCAGTAGCGACGAAAACAGTCTCTTTTAACACGACCTTGGTCCCTGGCCCTGGCGCACCATCCATTGTGATGAATATTCAATCTATTGGAAGAACAAATGGAATTGATTCTATCGATACAGATCAATACGGGAATTTCCTTGGAGATAGTCGGGAAGATTCCCAGGCACTAAATATCATGGGGTCCGTGAATTTACCCGGGAATTTTGGATCAGTTTCTACAACAACGTCTATTAATGTAAATTCAATTGCTTATAAAGACAACCTTGCAGGTGAAAGGGAAGATGATTTCCTTTTTCAAAAAGCAGAGACTCAATCTATTTCTGCAACTTTTTCCACGCGATTTAAATTCCCCTTAAAAACGTCCACATCTTTTAATAGAACTCAATTATTCATTCCATATATGGATATAAATAATAAACCATATAAAGATGAAAGCGCATGGACTTCAATAAGTACCAATGCACAATATTCTTTATTTAAGAATCGATTAAGATTTCGTGGTGGTTTAGATTTCATGACCAATGGAGAGACAGATGATTCGTCAACAAATCTTTATGGTGGAAAAATTGGTGGAGATTGGGATATTCTGAATAAATTGACGTTAACTTTTAACAGTTCAATTCGGATGAATGATATCAAATTATATAAAACCGACGAGTCAGATAATGATGATGATGGTAAAGTTGATGAGCCTGGAGAAAACTGGACCATAAACAGTTCAGGATTTAACCTAACACTTGGATACAGGTTTTGATCAAAAAGATTATAAAATTTATCAAAGAGCATGTGGTAGACCTTGGATTGACTTTTGGAGCGGTTTTAATTACATGCTTTCTCCATTGGGTTGGCGCATTCGATTTTCTTGAATTAAAAACGTATGATTATCGATTTCATACAGTTCGTGGTCCTTTAACGGGGTGGCGTGCCAGTGATTCTACCATTATTAATCAGGGGACAGATGTCATTCTAGTAGAAGTGGATGACGAAGCTTGGCGCATCATGAAAGATAATAAAGTTCCTTGGCCTTATCCACGAGGTGATATTTGGGCAAGGGTTGTAGATAACCTTTCCAGTGCGGGCGCCAAAGTGATTGCCTTCGATATTCAGTTCGATTCTCCAGATGCCAGAAGTGAATATTTAAGAAGTGTCAGTGGTAATTTGCCATCAGAATTTCAACAATATCTCCCGGGTCATGGTGATGTTATCTTGGCAGAATCCATTAAAAAAGCTCAAGAGAATGGTACCAGGGTTGTTATGGATGTAAAAATGGTTAGAGAGCCAACTCGTATACCACCAAACTATATTGCCTACCCAGTGCCGGAGATCATGGAGGTGAATCCGGAGACAGGGTTAATCAATGATATGCTAGACATCGATGGATTCTCCCGTCAATATAGCATTGCAGGATATATGTCACATGAGCCAGATGTTGCATACTTGACTCTGGGAGTAAAATGTGTAAAAGCATTTCGTGATATTTCAGATGATGCCTTTCCATCGTATAATGCCAATAATTTGAATTGGAATTTTGGATCCTTAAATATTACATCTTATGGGCGAACTAATAATTTTCTGGTAAATTATTATGGACCTCCATCCGGGTACAAAATACCTGGCAGACAGGACTTGAAACCTTGGGGCACCTTTCCAAGATATTCTTTATCTCAAGTTTTAGATACCCAAGATTATGATATTCCGGAAGATATTGATTGGATGAGCCAATTTATTCCCGGCCAAGTCCCGGAATGGGTGCTTGCAATTGAAGATGAGACAGAACGAAATGAAATGATGGCCATGTTAGGCCTAGGATCAGATTTTGATATCACTCAATCACCTTTTTATAATAAGATAGTAATACTTGGTGTATCAGTAGAAGTTCTTCACGATGTAAAATCTACCCCTTTTTATAATTATTTGAATTTGAGTCAATTAACGCCGGGGATGGAAACACATGCTAATGCGATCCAAACCATGCTACACAATAATTATCTTAAAGTTTTTGGTGGCAAAATAACACGGTATATGGATGAAGGTTCACCCTACCCTTTAGCCAATTTTCTTTTAATATTGGGTTTATGTGCCTTGGCTTATATTCTATTAACCAAAGTTGAATTGCATCCTATTATAGCAGGTATTGTCATTTTATCAGAAGGAATATTTTATTATGCCTTTGCCATGGGAATGTTCGCCAACGATTATTGGTGGTTCTGGAAATCAACTGTTTCTAATATTCTGCCGGAAGCGTTGCACATTAAATTTTATGATCAATTACAGGTGGTACTTCCGGGACCAGGTGAATCTTATGTGATGCCTATCGTCGCACCTCTTGCTGGATTGATGTTTACTTATGCCAGTAATATCATTTTTCAATTTCTTCATGAACAAAAAGATAAGAATTTTTTAAGAGAAACTTTTGGAACTTACATTTCTCCGGAAGTTTTAGACAAAATGTATGAAGAAAAGCAGGCACCAAAACTCGGTGGTGTAGAAGGATACCATACCGCATTTTTCTCTGATATTCAGAATTTTTCAACCTTTTCTGAAGTACTGGAGCCGGAGAAAATGGTTGCACTTATGAATGAGTATCTGACGGTAATGTCAAAGGTAATTTTAGACAATGAAGGGACGTTGGATAAATATATTGGAGATGCAATTGTTGCTTTTTATGGGGCACCTGTGCATGTGGAAGATCATGAAAAAAAATCATGTAAAACAGCACTAGCAATGCAGGAAGCATTAGGTGATTTGCGTAAAAAATGGGAATCTGAAGCAGATTGGCCGGATATTATTTATTCTATGCAGCATCGGATCGGATTGAATTCTGGTAAAATGGTCACAGGAAATATGGGATCTGAAATGCGGATGAATTATACCATGATGGGAGATACTGTTAACCTCGCTGCTCGTCTGGAATCATCGGCAAAACAATATGGCGTGTACAATTTTGTGGGAGAGAATATTTATGAAACCGCTAAAGATAAATACATGTTTAGATTACTTGATTTTGTAAGAGTAAAAGGGAAGAACGTTCCAGTCAAAGTATATGAATTGGTTTCTGCAAAAGAAACTGCTGATAATGATATGGTCAATCTTGTAAAAACATTTGAAGATGGATTGGACCAATATTACCAGCAGGATTGGGATAAAGCTCTTGCCCTGTTTAAAAAAGCTGAAGATATGGAAGATCATTTTACATCAAGGAACACAACGCCCTCTGCTATTTACATAGATCGATGTATGATGTTTAAAAATAATCCTCCAGGCCAGGATTGGGACGGTGTTTGGACTATGACATCAAAATAATATGGAAATAAAATTTTTTATAAAATTTCTTATTTCACATCTATCGCGTCCTTAAGAGATCCAATAATATTGTATGGAACTTTCCCGATTCCATTCGTTTTATTTGTAAATTTTAGACCATTAATTTATGCAAAATACACGCGGACATATCCTTTGGATCGATGATGAGATCCACCATTTAAAACCCCATATTTTATTTCTTGAAGACAAGGGGTATGTATTGTCTCAAGCAGCCAATGGACAGGATGGGATTGCCCTATCTGAACAAAATAATTATGATTTGATCTTATTGGACCAATCCATGCCTGGAATGGATGGGTTGGAAACATTGGCTGAATTGAAAAAACCCCGTTCATCCTTGCCAGTCATCATGATCACCAAAACTGAAGATGAATGGCTTATGGATGAAGCGATCACGGGGCAAGTAGAGCAATTCCTCATCAAACCTGTGAATCCAAGTCAAATTTTCATGGCTTGTAAACAAGCACTCGAAAAGATCAAATTACATGAACAAAAAGCCACCAGTGATTATTTGAAAGAATTTCAGGAAATTGAAGCTCAATTAAGTAATGAATTGAATGCGGATGATTGGTGGAGACTCTATGATCGTCTTACCGATTGGCAAATAAAATTTGATAATTACAATGATACTGGATTAGGGCCGATTCTTAAGGAGCAAATTCAAACATGTAATAGGGAGTTTGTTAACTTTATAGAGTCGAATTATGAGAGTTGGATGCAATCCAATAATCGTCCAACACTTTCAGTAGATATCGTTCCAAAGTATGTCAAACCCATTTTGGATAAAGGTGAAAAAGTTTGTTTATTGGTGGTTGATTGTATGCGCCATGATCATTTTAAATCTATGATGGAGTTATTAGAGCCATTTTTTAACATCAAACTAGATTATAAATTATCTTTACTTCCAACGGCAACGCCCTATTCGAGAAATGCAATATTTTGTGGACTGTTTCCGGATGATATGGTGAAAAAATATCCCAAGCAGGGCGATGATATGAAAAATGATTCAACTAGTTTGAATCAGCACGAAAAACAATTCTTAATTGATCAATTGAAGAAAATGGGTTTGGGGGATAAACGAGTTCATTACCATAAAATCTGGGCTGTAGAGGAAGGGAAAAAATTCCAAAACAGAATTAAAGATTACCTTCAACAAGATATTTTAGCTTTAGTTGTAAACTTTGTAGATATTCTTGCACACAAAAGTTCCCAAATGGATGTGCTGAAAGAAATGGTTCCGGACGAGTCTGGATATAGAACAGCCGTAAGATCCTGGTTAAACCATTCTTGGTTACTTCAGGTGTTAAAAAAATTAAGCGAAAATAATTTCACGGTTATTTTGACAAGCGACCATGGTAGTATTCGAGTTCAACGTGATGTGATGGTGGCTGCTGACAGGGAAGCATCTTCTGGCGTCCGCTACAAATATGGTCGGAACCTGAATACGAAAGAAAAAAATGCAATCGTTATCAAGGAACCTGAAAAATTCCGATTACCTGTTTTTGGTCCACAGCCCAGCTATATTATCGCCAAAGATGACGCCTATTTTATATACCCAAATCAAGCCCATAAGTACCAATCAAAATTTAAGAATTCGTTCCAACATGGTGGAGTTTCTATGGAAGAAATGATGGTACCTGTGGCCATCATGAAAGGACGCGGTTGATGATTGCAGAATGCAGTTCAAAAGAAGCAACTCAAACATTAGCAGGTAAACTTGCACAGAAAATTCCCGTTGGATCGGTTGTGGCTTTGATTGGGAATCTAGGCACTGGTAAAACCACGTTTACACAAGGCTTTGCCAAGGAGTTGGGAATTACAGATACTGTTGGGTCTCCAACCTTCAAATTAATTTCAGAATATGATGGGGAACCGCATAACTTGTACCATATAGATTGTTATCGACTCAAAAATGAAATAGACTTTTTAAATATTGGCGGCGAAGCATTTTTAACACAGGACGATGGTATAACATTGATTGAATGGGCAGATATAATTAAAAAAATATTACCATCAAATGTTATTACAATAAATTTTTCTATATTGGATGGATATCCTGACAGCAGACAGATTGAGATAATGGGTCTACTTAATGAAGGTTGATTTAATATTAGCCATTGAAACTTCTTCCACAATATGTGGTGCTGCGGTCATAGAAAAAGAGAATACATTGAGCGTGGTAGAAAAATTAGCCAATAGAAAGCATGCAGAAATTCTTCCCGAATTCATTGAAACAGCTTTAGAAAAAAGTCAAAAAACCGTAGGTGATTTGGATGCGATTGCCGTAAGCATTGGCCCAGGAACTTTTACCGGTTTACGGATTGGATTGGGTACAGCAAAAGGGTTGGCTTACTCTCATGATTTACCCATAGTTCCAGTCCCAACTCTTGCATCAATGGCTTTGGGTTTACAAAAGCAGGCTCCAGAAAAAGGAATTTCCTTTTCTCATGGGAAAAGAATTTTTTACCAAGAGTTTAATTGGGAAAATAATCTCCCCAACGTAATGGATAAGCCCGTGGTGGGTGATATTGATGAGTTTAGGGAAAAATTAAGTTCTTCTACATTCCAATGGAATTGTGAATCAATTTTCACAGACACAAACTCCTTTTTAGGTGCGAAACCATCTGCGGAAAATGTTGGTTTATTAGCTTATTATTATTCAGATAAATGGTTGATTGAAAAACCCTATGCTTTAGTACCGGAATACATTGCTCCTTTTGAAATGAATAATAAAAAAGTATGATTATTCGAGCAAGTGAAGAAAGAGACCTTGCAAGGATTTTACAAATCGAAAAAAGTGTTTTTTTAAAATCAGCGTGGACAAGGGCAATGATCTCTAATGAACTCACCTTGAAGGTAGATAGAAAAACATGGGTGATTGATTCGGATAAAGAATTAGTTGGATACTGTATGTCCCGCTATGATCCCAATGAAGTTCATTTGATCAATATGGCTGTTGATCCATCTCGACAGGGAATAGGGATAGGCAAAAAATTATTAAACCATTTTTTAGATAATATTTCAAAAGATTCTTCAGCATATTTAGAAGTAAAACGAGGTAATTTCCCTGCAATCAAGCTATATTTAAATGCTGGGTTTAAAGATATTGCTATTCGTGAAGACTATTATCCTGATGGTGAAGATGCTATTGTAATGTGTTTAAAGAATTGAGAAGAGTTTTAGCTGCCTTGCGTAATTATTATTTGTGAATTTTGTGCCATTTTTGGCAAATAATTATGAGAATCATTATAGACTATGTCATGGTTTAAAAGAAAAGATAAAAAAATCAAGGATTCGGAAAAGAAATCTATCCCCGATGGTTTGTGGGATAAATGTCCATCCTGTAATGAAATTATATACAGACCTGAACTAGAGAAAAATCTTTCAGTCTGTCACCATTGCAACCATCATTTTCGTGTAACTCCCCAAGTTTATGTGGATCTTCTATTAGATAGTGGGAGTGAAACATACTTATTCCAGAATTTGGAATCGGAAGATTTTTTAAAATTTAAGGCAGGGAAAAAGTACCATCAGCAAATCGTTACAGCCAAAAAAAATACTGGTGAGAAAGATGCCATTAAAGTTTACGATGGCAAGATCAATGGCGAGCCTGTCATCCTTGGCATTATGAATTTCCAGTTTATTGGAGGAAGTATGGGTTCTGTTGTAGGAGAAGCAGTTTCCCGTGCTATCCAAAAAGCTGCAGAATTGAAAGTACCATTATTATTGGTCTGTGCTTCCGGTGGTGCAAGAATGCAAGAAGGTGCCATTTCTTTAATGCAACTTGCGAAAACCAGTACAAAGTTGGCAAAATTTGCAAAAAATGGCGGACTATATATTCCGATTCTCACAGATCCAACCACAGGCGGTGTAACAGCAAGTTATGGCATGCTGGGCGACATTATTCTCGCTGAACCCGGTGCATTAATCGGATTTGCAGGCCCCCGTGTGATCAAGCAAACGATTGGACAAGATTTGCCCAAAGGGTTCCAACGGTCAGAATTTTTATTGGATAAAGGGTTTATTGATCACATAGTGTCCAGAAGTGAAATGAAAGAAAAAATATCCACATTGATTTCTCTTCTTACATGAGTCGACCTAAAATTCTCATCACCAATGACGATGGCATCTTCGCCCCGGGCATTCGAGCTCTTTGGGAGGCCATGAGCGAGATTGGTGATCCAATTGTGATTGCGCCCTATACAGAACAAAGTGCAGTTGGTCACGCCATTACCTTAACGGATCCTTTACGGGTTGTTCCCGTTCAGCGGTCTGGTGGTTTTGAAGGATTGGCTGTCTCCGGTACACCTGCTGATTGTGCAAAAATCGCCATAAAATCAATTTTGGACCAAAAACCGGATTTAGTCATTTCAGGTATCAATTCAGGTTCAAATATTGGGACGAATATTATTTATTCAGGTACAATCTCTGCTGCAACAGAAGGGACCATGTTGGGGATACCATCGATTGCCATCAGTTTGGATTCCTATAAATCAGATGAATATAGAGGTGCAAAACAAGCGGCGATTGATGTGGCACAACATGTTTTATATAATGGTGTTCCCAAGGGAACGCTTTTAAATGTAAATGTACCATATTGTTTACCAGATGAAATAAAGGGTGTAAAAATCACTCGCCAGGGTAACCAATATTTCAAAGATGAATTTGAAAAGCGGACTGATCCACGTGGACGAACTTATTACTGGATGAAAGGAAACATCGTGGATAAAGATGAATCTATGGACATGGATGGGAAAGCAGTTCGTGAAAAATATATTAGTATTACGCCTATCCATTTTAATGTAACCAACGAATCCTACATGGATGAACTCAATAGTCAATTCCCTAATGAATAATATTCATAAACAGGGTGTTGTCATTTTGGATTTTGGATCCCAATATACCCAGTTGATCGCTCGATGTGTTCGGGAACAAAATGTACATTCTGAGATTCTTCCGTCGGAAACACCCCTACATGAAATTTTAGACCGTGCCCCAGCTGCATTAATTTTATCAGGTGGTCCATCAAGTATTTTTGGTGATGAAGCACCGGTATTTGATGAATCCATTCTTGATGCAGATTTACCTATTTTGGGAATTTGTTATGGACTCCAATTATTGGCACATCACTATGGTGGCGCTGTAGTATCCACGGGGCATGGTGAATATGGATCTGCAGAAATTGAGATAGATGATAACTCTGGTTTGTTTTTTAATGTTCCAAGTTCATCTAAAGTTTGGATGAGTCACATGGATCGTATTTCCAAGATTCCTGATGATTGGCACACATTAGCCCATTCATCAAATGGTGTAGTGGCTGCAATAGCAAACGAAACCCAAACCCGCGTGGCAACGCAGTTCCATCCGGAAGTTGCTCACACTGAAGAAGGTCAAACCATTCTTCATAATTTTTTATTTACAGTTGCAAATTGCGCCCCAACATGGACAGCTGGGAACTTTATTGATCAACAAATAGAGCTTATTCGAGAGCAGGTTGGAGATGGGAATGTCATTGTTGGTGTTAGTGGCGGTGTGGATTCAACTGTGGTTGCGGCATTATTGTACAAAGCCATTGGAGACCAGTCCACAGCTGTTTTGATTGATCATGGATTGCTTCGAAAAAATGAAGCTAGGGATTGTGTTAATGCATTAAAAATTGGTCTGGGTGTCAATATTAATATGTTTGACGAATCGGGCATTTTTCTGTCAAAGTTGGAAGGTGTAACTGATCCGGAAAAAAAAAGAAAGATTATTGGAAACCAGTTTATTTATTCATTTGATAGGATTGCCAGTGAAATGGGTGATATGCAATTTTTAGCTCAAGGAACGCTTTATCCCGATGTGATTGAAAGTGGAGTGAGTAAAGGGAAGACTGCACATGTGATTAAGAGTCATCATAATGTAGGCGGATTGCCCGATGATATGACATTTAAATTAGTGGAACCACTACGGGAACTATTTAAGGATGAAGTTCGGAATGTGGGACGAGAGTTAGGATTACCGGAATCCTTGATCGAACGCCATCCATTTCCTGGGCCGGGTTTAGCTGTCCGAATTATTGGTGAGATCACGAAAGACCGAATACAAATCTTGCAAGAAGCAGACCAAGTTTACATGGATATTCTTCATGAAGATGGATTGTATAATGATATTTGGCAAGCTTTTGCGGTACTTATTCCTGTTCAAACTGTGGGTGTCATGGGTGATCAACGGACTTACGAAAACTTACTTGGAATCCGCGCAGTTACCAGTACGGATGGTATGACGGCAGATTGGTATCGAATGCCGGCAGATACTTTATCCAAGATTTCCAACCGAATTGTAAATTCTGTCTCTGGAATTAACCGCGTGGTCTATGATATCACATCCAAACCGCCAGGTACCATTGAGTGGGAATAATATTAGTTGTAGTTTCAATTAAATCATTGCTACTTTTCAAAAAATGACAAAGAAACTATTCTTCTTAAAAAAAACATATATAATAATATTAAAAAAGCAGTAATGATTAATTACAATAAAATAAGTCTATCAAATTATAAGGTGAAAATATGTGTGGAATTGTAGGGTATTTTGGAAACAATGATGCAGTCCCTATGCTGATAAAGGGGCTAAAGCGATTGGAGTACCGTGGGTATGATTCTGCTGGGCTGGCTATCATGAGTGACGATTCATTTATGGTAAATAAGAAAGCAGGGAAAGTTGCAGAGTTGGAATCCCTTGTTAGTGAATCTGGATTAACCGGTTCTGTTGGTATTGGTCATACACGCTGGGCAACCCATGGGGAGCCATCTGATCTGAATGCACATCCTCATACGGATTATTCGGGAAAATTTGCTTTAATTCATAATGGAATTATCGAAAATCATGCTACTTTAAAAAAAATGTTGGAGCAGAAGGGCGTTGAATTTCGAACCCAAACAGATACAGAAGTACTGGTACAATTAATTTCAAATATCTATCATGAGCAAGAGACAACATTTGAAACGGCGGTTTCATCCGCATTAGAAAAAGTTGTTGGTACGTATGGGATTATTGTTCTGTGTTCTGATAAACCAAATCAATTGATTGCAGCGCGTTTGGGGAGTCCCCTTGTATTAGGCGTGGGAGAAGGAGAATACTTTATTGCGAGTGATGCTTCCCCATTAGTGGAATATACCAGAAATGTAATCTATCTGGGAGATCGTGAATGTTTATTCATCGGAGATGATGGTTACAAGATTAAAAAATTGGGCAATAACAAAAAGATAGATAAAAAAGTTTCACGGATTGATTTTACGCTTGAGGAAATTGAAAAAGGGAATTATCCTCATTTTATGTTAAAAGAAATTTATGAGCAGGAGCATACTATCGTAGATACTATGCGCGGTCGTCTTCTCCTGGATGAAGGTTCGGTTCATTTAGGCGGAATACAAGATCACTTGTTGCGGATCGAACGTGCCCGCCATTTTTATATTACAGCATGTGGAACATCCTGGCATGCAGCCTTAATCGGAAAATATATTCTCGAAGAGTTTGCTGGTATACCGGTTCATGTAGAATATGCTTCAGAATTCCGATATCGAAAGCTCATCATCGATAGTCAATCGGTTGTGATTGCTATTTCACAATCTGGAGAAACTGCAGATACATTAGCCGCCATCCAGAAGGCGAAAGAAAAAGGATGCCTCACATTTGGAATTTGTAATGTAGTGGGCAGTTCTATATCGCGGGAAACCGATTGTGGTATTTATACCCATGCAGGGCCTGAAATTGGTGTTGCATCTACTAAAGCTTTTACATCGCAAGTAGCAGTATTATATATGCTGGCCATACAACTGGGGCGAAAAAATGGTTTTTCCAAAAAAGAGGGCATACTCTTGACCCATGCTCTCCATGATTTAGGGTCTCGTGTAAAAGATGTTTTAAATCAATCAGATCATATCAAGACAATAGCCCAAGAGACAATGGATGCGAATAATTATTTATATCTTGGTCGAGGTGCAAATTTTCCAGTTGCTCTGGAAGGTGCTTTGAAATTAAAAGAAATCTCATATATCCATGCAGAAGGTTATCCTGCAGCGGAGATGAAACATGGTCCCATTGCGCTTATCGATGAAAAGCTGCCTGTTGTGTTTTTAGCGCCGCATGATCAAACCTATGAAAAAGTGTTATCCAACATTCAGGAAGTGAAGGCCCGGAAAGGTAAAATCATTACGGTTACGGATAAAATTACTCCTGAACTAGAATCTTTGTGTGACCATTTAATTGAAGTTCCTATTTCTCATCCCAGGACATTTCCCATTTTAGCTACGATTCCATTGCAATTATTAGCGTATCATCTCGCTGTACTTCGTGGATGTGATGTGGATATGCCAAGAAACCTAGCTAAGTCAGTCAC
>Ga0209709_10000949_pt1 | contig 27286 bp, 11 predicted proteins | sample ArcticOcean_MG_C_2_FD_187435 | JGI IMG/M metagenome (GOLD analysis project Ga0209709, IMG submission 187435) | Marine microbial communities from western Arctic Ocean - ArcticOcean_MG_CB4_136 (SPAdes) (version 2) | ecosystem: Environmental > Aquatic > Marine > Oceanic | place: Arctic Ocean...
GACTGGACCATGACGATGGAACAGAACGGCTCCAAGTCTCCAGCATGTTCTGGCGTTGCTGTTCGCTTAAGCCGTCTTTACGAGCCCATTGATGTTCCAACATCATCAGTGAAGCAAGTGAAGGAAGCCGGTCGCTTTCACACAAGAGATGTTCACTCAATGAGCGGCAGAGTGGCAAAAACATCTGCTTTCCATCGATGTCTATAATTGAGTCAATATCCAGATGGAGCCGAGGCAATCCAAGTGTGGTTGATGAATGGGGTGCTCGCCACATCGTATTGGTTTTGAGTTTGTCTTCAACTGCTTTCAAGCGCTCATTCCAGCGTCGTTCTGTACTTGGTGTGACTTCATCTGCAAGTGAGGAATGAAGCGAACTAAGGTCCGAAACGGTGGTTTCAATATCCGATGGGTCGGCTTGAACAGTTTTCTTTTCATACATTGGATAGAGGAGAATTCGATCGTTCCCTTCGACCGACCAACCCCCTTTTGGCAACAGAATTGGTTGACCTTGAAGGCGTGAAAACCATGGTTCATGGCGAACGACGCGTGAAACGTCGTCACCACGGTCGATTGGAATCAGAGAGGCAAGTATGGTTTGATTAAGACAAACGACGACTTCGTTTCTGCGAGTTGATATCGATTCAACTGAACTGACTGAATCAATTCGAGTGGGCCATTCGCCCCAAGTCGAACGGTCTCTCAAGAGAGTGTTCCACCATTCCGGTTCAAGGGCTGCAGATACATTCCAAACGGATGTTTTACCAAAAGAGGTTCGAAGAACTCCTTCGCTAATCGCCTGGTCAACTGAAGTTTGCGCTATACCGGAAGGCCACCATTCGGGCTCGTCCATGCCCTGCCTACGGGGAGGTCCTTCTCAAAGGATGCCCTTCTAATCAGATTCTTCTGTAGAAGATTCCTTTACAAGATGTTCCAAGATTTCATCATACTTTGGAGGATTTGAGTATTCGTACCATGCCTTGTAAGCAAGAAGCCATGCTTTTGTTCGGGTCTCAAGTGTATCCTTCCCCGGGCCATTTTCTTCAGTTAGATTATTTTCCCTTTTTAGTAGTGCAAGTTTCTCTTTCAAAGCAGAAAGAGCGGAGCCATCTGAGGCTTTTTTCTGGATTTTTGCGTCTGGAGAAATTAATGTATCGCCTCGGTACGATTTTGCAAATTTTAGCAGGATACTGTCTGTCTCAAGAAGGTCGAATGTTCTTTGAGAAAGTTGAGCATCTTCTCCCTTGCCAATGAATTTCTGGTGTTTTACTTTATCTGCATAAACGTGACGCAATGCCATAAGGCCAATCAAGCGGCCCATGCTGCGGTATGTTTCACCGAATTTCTCTGCATTTTCAAAGTCTCTCAAATCATCTCTTGGGACTTCAATTCCACCTTGGAACACGCTATCAGTCACCAACGATTGTGCAGAGCCATGAAGAGAGTGTGGGTCGGAATAGTGTTGTTCAATGACCTTGGTAGGAATAATGAAGTTTTTGGCAAAATTGACGTTGTCCCCTTTACACCACACATTGATTTTAGCACTCAGCCATAAGATATTGTACAAAAACACATACGGATGAAGTTTCGTTTTCTCCAGATAAGATTCGGGCTCAGGTCCGCCTAAGTGGCCGATAACTCGGCGGAATGTCGTTGAAGCTTCACTTATTGGTGCTTGTTGGAATGAGGTCGTAATCGACGCCCTCGGGCCAAAGAAAGATTTAGTGAAGAATTCTTTCGAATCCGAAACTTTGCCGATCGATGCATATATGCTGTCACGAATTGCTTCGATTGAATCGTCATTGTTTCCACGATACGAACTATCAGTATGCACTTGGACCAATAACCCAGATGGTTGACCCTGAATTCGGTCGCTGAATCCGGTCATTTGGAATCGTACACGTTCAGTTGAAGCATTCTTGGAGATATATTCTGATTGAGTCAAGGATTCATTCACGTTTGTGAGAATTTCAAACAGCAAGCGTTGAATCTGTAAAACTCCTTCCGACCTTGATTCCAATTTGTTTAAATTTGAATCGCCAACTCCCTTATCTTCTTCATCTGAATGCGTTCCTCTTGAAATTTCAATTTGCAATATGTGCGACATATAACGAAGTGAACTCGGGTCGAAATCTTCGACATCGTTTGGAGTTGCTCCATCTTCCCATCTTGATTGGATGATTCTCAACCACTCATTTGTAGAATCCATGAATTTCGGATATTTTTCACCAAAGTGCGTTGCCAAAGTTTTCGAACTTACAATTCGTTTTATCAAAATTGAAGCTTGTTCGCATATCATTTGAGGATTGTTGTAAACTGTAAAATGGCTCTTGGAATATTGATGCTGAAGACATGTATCGATCTCCTCTCTAAAATCTTCAAGATCAATGTCGTTTGCCCGTGCTAAAAATTGGAGTTTGTCGATAAATGTTTCAGCGTCTTTTATGTCACCCAACAAAAGGATTCGCAAAAAGACTGCCCAATTTAAGAAACGCTCATCGGGCAAAAGTCCAACATACCTGTTTTTATTCAATAAATCAAGAGCGCGTGTGAAGAGTGGGGCGGCGAATTCGCCAATTTCATCATTCCTCGTATCGGGTGAAAGATAACGAGAAATACTTGCACTCATACTTCTTGAAGAGAGGATTGAGACGCTTGGACCCTTGACTGAATCGCGGATTGCATTGAGGAATCGATGCAACCGCGGGTGCAAGCGCAAAGTCATAATTGGCTTCATATCGACGATCTCATAGTTTACTTGTAAATCATACATATTGAGCGCTGCTTCAATCGTTTGCTTTTGGTTCGAATCCAACATATCGCTGCCCCATATCTCCCGGATTCCCTCGAGATCTTGATTCGCACCTGAAGGAGAGTTGAGTGATGTATCTGGATTCAAGTCAAATTCTGCCCAAGTGCTTAATACGGCTACTTCGATATCATCTTCAGAGAGTCCATCCTCGGTAAGCTGTTTTGAAGCCATTTTCAAAAGTGGCCCGATAAGATACGAATTTAGATATGCTGCTGAATGGGCGGCTAACACATCTTCAGTCCAAACACCGAGTTTGGGTAATATTTCTATGAGCGCTTCGAGGTTCACCTGACCGCTTAAGGATTCAAATCCAGAAATACTTGAAGCAGTTCGGGCGTGCTTCAAATCAATTCTAGGAGTCGATGGTAAACAATACTCATTCAATATATCTTGCTTTAAATTACAGGTTTTGCCAAGAATACCCTTGAGCGTATTAGATTCAATCGTTGTAATCCATCGGATCATATTCGCCATGTTCCATCCTGAAAAACCAAGGTCTTTCTTGGCACTCAATCGTTCTTCGAAATCTTTGCTAAAGAGAATTAATTCTGGATTTGACCACTCTTCTAAAACAAAATTAGTCAATTCTTTCAACTTTTCAGGCTCCTGTTGTGACATAAGTTCGTAGGGGTTATGCTGAAGTAAGTACGACATTCGAATTCCCAAAAAGGAATTGAAAGGGGAGGTCAATGCATCACCACGTGCATTCTCGCCTGCATAAAATGGGTTGAGGTAATCATCCGTAAGGTATTCCGAAGTGAAAACTTCCCTGAACAAATCTTGCGCCTTTTTGTATAGGTTTTGAGTCTTTGTCGCATGCACAGTATCTTCTAAACTCAATGAATCATTTTGCTCAAGTAATCCGACCACCATTGGTGGCTTTGTATGATTGCTCAAGTCTTGTTTATCAAAATATTCCATCTTGCCCGAAATATAATTATGCGATGGTAGTTGTGAGCCGATGATATTAACGATGAAATCAAACACTACAGCATTAAAAACAGTGTACGACTTTTCCTCGACTGGGATCCCCGATGCTTCAACTCCGCGCTCTAAATGCGCATTACTGATAATTATATTTTTAATTCCTAAATCATTGCTTGACTTGCTGAGGGCTTGAACACGAATTGTAAGCTTCCTTCGGGTTTTGTTATATTCATCGAGACGTGCAGAATATGCTTGACATATCTTTTGGTACTCTTTAAACAATTTCTCTCGTTGTGCGCCTTCACTTACTGCCATCAATCGGTCTGCAAAGAGATTCTTCAATGGCTCCAATTCCGATAATTCTTGCATCTTACTGTCCTCTTTGGAAGCAGGGTTGGAAGATTCTTTATCAGGGAATATGGTATATTCCAACCGACTTAAAATTAAATCGAGATGAGCGCCTGTAAGTGAAGGAACAAAGTTACGATTCGATTCATCTTGGTTATTTCCAGCGGTTATTTTAGTCGCTTTAAGAATGCCACTCAAGCTCGTACCTAATGGGTCAGAGATAGAATCAATCCAATCATACCAAAAGTCAAGAGAAGGGCGTCGCCCATGAAGGTTGTACTCTGTACACCATTCGTTAAAAGCAAGAGTTGTGTCCTCATCAATTGGAAGTAAATCGAGTAATTCATCATGAGTGAATACCTGTTCTGCTTCCGCAGTTGAAGATCTCTTCTGCCAATAACAACCCTCTTTCAAAACTAATGATTTTGCTATGTTGCGGTGGCGGTTGGTTTTACTTCTTTTCCGTTCATGTAATTTCTTCCCATACTGGCTCTTGTCGAAATATTCCATGAAAGTGTCGTCGTCTTCTATGCCGCCTATGACCGTTGCTAGGCGTTGCAGTTCCTCACTCATGAGCTTGTATCCATCTTTTAAATCCCAGTTAATTTGCTCCCATTCACCCGATGAAAAGGGGTCCATTGGAGAATGTATTCCGTCGTAGTGGGCTTGTAAAATATCACTCAATATGAAAGGCGTATTGAAAGATGCGCTTTCCCGCTCTTCTGACTTGCCCTGTCCGACTGAAATTACCCAAATCATGGTTTCACTGTCGAAAAGTTTTCTCAGCATTTGGAGGACAGGAAGTACCATCCCACTCCCGCTACCGCCAGCAAAGGAATGCGTGACGATGATATGTTTTGGAGTGCGGTCCCGCTTCTCACCAACGTCTTTGAGCGCCTCTAATATTTCGGATTGGCGGGCAAAACCAAATGCTCTTCCGATTCCAGTTTTACCACCAGCTCCATCTTGGTCGATATCTAATTTGATGGTATTTCTTCTTTTACGGCGGACTGAAGAGTTCTCTGATTCTTGTATTTCAGAGCCCCATAAAAAGTATCCAGGTTTGTCTGGAGTGACTAAGTCATCGATTTCACCACCTAAATTCATGGCCAATACGTGCAGATTTCGATGGCACTCTTGAATTAAAAGTTCTTCTGCTTTTTTTACTTCGAGTGGGTCGGTACTGCTCCGATTGAGCAAATTTTCATTCAATGCCGTTTGGTCTTTGATTCCAAGAGCTGAGACCAGAGCACTGCAACGGGCATCGTTCAAATTATCGAGGGCATAAAGTAAACATTCTCTAAGAATTTGACCGCCTGCTTGACCCAACCCAAGCCAAAGAATTGATTCGTCGGTAGAAATCAATGCAGACTTGCTTTTGAGGTTCCGTTCCAAACCTTTCAAGTCTTCTTGAATCATGTTAATTTCCTTTTCGGCCTCCTCTGCAGATTGCTTCTTGGTTTTCAGGGTCGCAAGGCGCTCAAGGAATTTTTTCCACTTTGGTAAAAGGTCGGCTATATCGGAATCAGAGTCCCTGCCTGAACTCAAGCTTTCAATATCTGATAATAAGCGATTTATAGAATTCGTAACTGAAACGATTCGTCCTCTAAGATGTATTGTTTCACCAAAAATAACCCGCACCGATTTTGATTCCTCTTGTTCATGCTTTAGAACACCACTAATCTTTTCAGATAATTCGGACGTCATTATACTCTCAAGGTTATTGTTTTCAATAAGTTCTTCCAATTGTGCCATCAGAGAATCTGGAGCACTTGTAATCAATTTACTAATTTTGTTTTCTTCTTTTGCATGAGTTAGAATTTTCTTTACATCTGCCGTTATCTTCTCTGAACCATCCAATGAACCTTCAATGGCAGGCAATATCTTCTCGGCTAATTCGATTACAGCCAAGTATGGATTTGTTTCCTCGTTGATTTCTATTTTTAATGAGATTCGTGGCTGAACGACTTCAACCAATTGCTGTTCTGATTTTGGATTGGGAAGGGAGAAAAGAGAGCGAAGTGAATTCCACAATACCTCCTTGATAAACGATGAGACTTCATCATCGGGGGACTTCGTAAGATATTCATTTGGGTCGATGGCGGCTTTGTCAGAGGCCATTTCGACATAGTTTTGTTCGAAATCAGGGTCCAATATTGGAATTTTGAGCGACGTAACATCGAAAGGGTCCAACTCGAATTTATCGGTAATTGAAGTTGGAGTCCATGTAGTTGATTCTGAGAGGCCTTCTGCCTTCAGTAGATCTGAAAGTTGTTCAAGCCTTTGAGTCGCGTACTCTTGAAGCGCAAGATAGGATGTAAGAACTTCGAAACGATCTGATTCGCCCCCGATATAATTCTCTAAAGTGTTTAACAAGTCAACTAAAGCCCCGGACAAAACGATTACTTCTTGCCCTCCTTCTTCAGTTGTAGGGGCCCGGGCATAATGAGCTTTAAGCATCAATTGAGAAAGTCTCAATGATGCTAAAAAGAGAGTTGCCTCTTTAGAATTGAGTTCTGTTTTTCGCGTATCGTCTCGTTCGACAATTGCACCCACTACGTTGGTTGGGTCTGTACTAAATTGAAAACAATCATCTCCACTCTCTTTCACAATAATTCGATGGCCTGAAAGAGGAAGGATTTCCTTACATCTGAAACTGTTTAGTTCTACTTTGTTCTTACGTGCCAGCATTCTACGCTTTGCAGTTCTGTTAATGACGAGGAGTTGAGTTTTTTCGTCTTTAAGTATACCTAGAAGTTTCGAATATTCGTCCATTGGGTAACTAATGACACTAATTCTTGTCGTGCCGGATGGAGGTGGAGGGTTAACATTAGAGGACATGCTTGATGCTATTTGTTTGATTAGATAATGATTTGCTCTCCATCGATTTCTTTGGAATGCTCCCACCGACCAACCCATGCAGATGAAATGACCGCATAAGAGGCAATTCCCACTGAATCTACAGTCGCAGAATGGGGTACAATCCGTTCAAGTGACTGGCGCAAATAGGCAGGCATAGGGAAAGAAGTGATTCTATTAAGATCTAATTTCTTAGCCGGAAGGCCCGCATCGGCTAAGTGAATTACAATATCGGGAATCATTCGACTCAGAGCCAATATTTCCGTACTGTTCAATACTGTTTGAACAGCCGGGAGATTTGGTGTCAATTCATCGAGAAGTAAAAATTGTGAACTCACCGTTGAAAAGAGTTGTGGGCCGCTAAGTATGGACTGAATGATGGAACGTAAAAAGGAAGGTTGGTACTCCGATATTTCAGTAGAAGACCAGGCATAAAGGAAAAGTAGTTGGATTCCTTTCTCGTTTTTGACAAGGAGCTCTAATTCACGTAATGATTCAAGAATCTCGGATGTTTGAGATGCCGCGTTAAATTCATCGAGCCCATTTGGCTCTACGGCAGCGTTTCTCTGCCAATTCCTATGAGCAATGGAGACTCTCTTTCCATCGATTTTGACAGATATATCATCATCAACCTCAAACTCATTCCTCGATGAAGTAATATTGAGAAAGAACTGATTGTTTTTGAAGAGACCCGCATACCCTCTCGAACTGATAATTTGCCTCACCCTCTCCCTCGTCTGACGAATCCAATCCAACGGTTCTTCGCACAAATTCTCTTTTGTCAACCAATCCCGGAGGTTTTGAAGAATTTCATTTACTTTTCGAGATTTGCCATCTTCATCACCGAGCCAATATTCGGCACGTTTAGCCCGAATTGGCGCTGAGACCCCATGAGCAAGTGGGCATAGAATTACCGTGTTTTTTTTCAACGTTGAAAAATTGAAATCACTTCTTGGATGCTCGCAGACCAACACATCCATTCTCGAATCCGAGAGATCATCTCCCTGGCCGATTTCTTTTTCAAAAAGATGTTTTAACTCTTCAAGCATCATTCCACCCCTGGATACTTAGTAAATCAATTTCTAGAGAATCTACGAGAAGTGAGGGTTTGGAGTTTTCGGAAACAAGAACATCCACAATACGGCAAGCAGGCATTTCTAAAGACAGAGCGTCTATTTCTCTACTTGGATGAATTAAAACTGCTGGAAATCGGGGAAGAAAACGTCGGTGCTCAGAATGTTCGAGTTTGATTTTCTCTGAAGACCGGAGCTCCCATATTTCAGTCTCCATTTGTTTCAATAGAGAGACGTCTTCGGTATTCAAATCCATCTCATCATAATTTTGATATAACTTGAAAAGATCGGGTTCCAATTCAATTAAACGGATAGCTGCATGAAGATATCCGGTCCCATTACAATCAAATGGATGGTCGATAAAAGGTTTCATCGGTGTTTTGGCGATGTTTTGAATTGAGTCGAAGTTCTTGAGTATTGTTACAAACTTTAGAAATAACCTTACGATGGCTGCGAATGATTCCAACGGTTTTTCTTCTGAAATCCAGTTTCGCTCAGCAGCTATACTTTTCAGGCAATTTACATCCATGAGTTGTAGTTTTTGACCTTTTTTCACCTGTGAATTAATCTTCTTTTTGATTTTGTCTTTGTTGGTTGGAATGAGGATGAACTGCAAAAGTCGAATATCAATCGGCCAAATGGGCTGTTGTGTAGCGAGGTCGTAACCAATGGCAGCAAAAAGAGTGGGGTTCTTCGAAAGGTCGGGGAATCTCTTTTGTAATTTTTCAAGTGGGATGAGATAGAGTTCTCTTGTCGTTTTTGCTAATTTGGAAAACCCGAAAAAGGGGTCGATTCTTTGCAGTTCACCTTTGAGATCGTGTGAGCCGAAGCATGCAAGAATATCCTTGGGATCTACTCCTTGAAGCACCCCCTCGTTACTGATTGGACCAACCGGAATAATGTCGACCTCTACGTTTGTTTGTGAACGTTCACATGTATCTTTATAACCACAAAACTGACAGACCGTAGCATCTATTTGAGGTGGTGAATCTTCAACAACTTCGTCAAACCATTCTGGGTGAGCGCAGTCAAATTCGGGAATTGAATCCTTCGATACGAGTTTACGAAGTGCTATAGAGAATTGTTTGTATTCTGATTCTGAGTTTGCCCACAAGAGGGATGACATCATCAGAGGGATACTTGGCTCCAAAAGTTGACGGTTTTTTTTCTCCATTGAGAAATGAAAGACATTCGACTCAAGGGTAATCCGCATAACCGTCATTCTCCCTCAGTAGATGCGGCCTCATTCAAATTCCATGCTAATAAAATAAGTTGCTGAACCAATGAGAATTTCACACGAGGGATGCTCGAAAGGAGTGTTGTGTATATTTTCTTAAATTGGGTCTTGTTCAATCGCTCTAGGCTTGGCCAATTTTTCATTTCAGAAAAATAATTATCGCTGAACCCTGTTTGGTTTTGAAGTTCCATGTTTCGGTCATGTTCTCTCAAAAAATATAAGATCGAGCCAAAGAGACTGTCCAAGACTGAGGGGTTGAAGGAGTTCATTGATTCTGTATCTAACTGGCCTTCAACCTCCATCTCCTCTACTAAATGGAAGGTTTGGGTTGTACGGTACAAGAGAGTTACGATTTGGATTGGGTCCCAATTGTGCTCATCGAACTCAATTTCCTTACACGCAACAGACCTCAAAAAAGGAAATCTCTCTGATTGGACTTTTGTTGTTCCAATAACTTCACTCGTTCCTTCTAAAAGGCCCTCTACCTGACCTTGAACGGCATTCAAGTAGACGCCAGTGAGTGAAAGTAATTGCTTGAAAAATTCATCTGAGACTGTTGCCAGGGGAGTTACTTTGTGCAAGAGAAAAGAAGTGCAGTCGAGTAAAAGAGTTGCGTTTAGAACATTACGTTCACGGTCGTCCGAACATAACCTTCTCGCGATTGGAACCCAATCGCTGGTGGCCTTATCGAGTGATTTTAGCAAGGCGACTTCAAAAAGTTGTGGGGAAGAGATAGATTGGGCAAGAGGTGCAATCCAATTGTCAAAAGAATCTGAATCTAAATCTGCACAAAATTCATGGAATCTCTGCCGTTGTATTCGAATATCTTTTTGTCTTTGTGAAGGGAGTTTGTGTTGAACGTTACTGCTAAGACATGAGATTAAGAAAAGAGCTTCTTCTTTCTGTTCTTTTGGAGTTTGTTTGCCGAGGAGGCTTGAAAGAGGCCGTTCAACTTGGAAAAAGGAAGTAAAAGCGACCATCCCCCTTCCAACAAAAATTCCCAAGAGTGCGCTGCCAGATAAAAAGAACAAAGCAAATGCATAGGGTAAATTCGAAGATAACATGATTCGAGCCAGCCAGAATAAATTTATTGTGAGGAATATGAGAGAGATTACGAAAAAGAGTTTCACCTCTGTATCCGTTAACTTTGGAATCCTCGATTGTATTTGAGATTCTATGGACGTACTGACTCCATGCCGGAAATCAATGATAAGCATGAAGATAAGCAGACCGAGTCCAGAGATAATCACGGGCCCATACACGGCAATCCGTAAAAATAAGTCATCCCGTAACAATCCTGAAAGGAGGAGGAAATGGCTGAAGATTCCAACAACGAGGTAAATGGGAAGAACCCTATTTTCCTCATTCCGAGAGATGTCATTCAATTGAATCAACTCCTAAGTCGAGGATTGGGTCCATAAATAGGCAAATTGCGACTTCGGAGGGCCGGAGGGCATTTTTTTGTTTCTCAAAACCGTATTGAGCCTTTTTCAAGTCATCATTTAATTCTTTAAACGCTATAGGAGCCCATTCTTTCGATCGGACATGCTCCTCTAAAATAGACTGGAAAAGGTCAGTAGAATCTTTTGAATCGGTGTACAAGACTGCTGCGGAAAGAATGCCCCGGCTGTTTTTTGAAACCCCTTCCTGCTCCCATGAATCATCGATTCGGCGTAAAATAGTTTCAACAACATTTCTCAGTTCTTCGGTACTGCCTTTCTCACTTTTCGTTTCAGACGACCTTGAAGTCATATGCCGAGATGACAAGAGTTGGGTTTGAAGGAGGTTTGAAAGTTCGGAAGAACCATCACTCACTACCAAGTTCTTCAATTTTATGCGCAATACAATCATCATATTTCTCCCGAGTGAGGTGAAATCATTTCCAAATGGAGTTGAATGGAGATTATGCTCCATTTCATTCAAACTCAAATGCAGTTTAAAAGCCACTTTGAGTCGATTCGCCGTTGAAAGAGCCCACTTGCCGGACCGGCCATCGATTTGAAGGGTTAGGTTATACAAAAATCCAAAATTAGAAGATCTTTGCCCTCTGCGCCAACATTGGTAAGGATTTAGTTGTGCAGAAGTGAAGTCAGGATTGTTTTCAGTATGGCAACCTTCGCACAAGCCGCCCTTTTTATGAAGCATCAAAGCGGATACGTTTTTGCTCGATTGGAGTTCACTGGAATGACAACCAACCTCCTGTGCTCGAAGAACTGCCAAATGCGATTCATTTGGCGTAACCCAATTCAAGACTTCTTCGGAGAACTCGGAATCAACGATTTGTTTCAAACTATTACTCGCGTTCCCGCTAAACAATTTTTGTATTTGCCGATGTTTGAAAATACGTGAATCAGGGTCAGACTCAACGTGTCGGTTCAGATTTCTTATTGCTAATTCAAGACTCTTGAGAGGCTCATGAATCAATGCTTTCAAATTATCCTCGTTCATAGAGCCAGCCCCTCTGGATTTGTAAATAAGGAGCTAAAAAGTATCCATTGACATAGGACAGTATACATGGCTACTTTTCGTTCTAAGCCTCCATGGGAACGCCATTGTACTTTCGCTCCTGAAATTCCTTGGTTTGAAGAGATTGGCTCTTGAGCCGTTGAAAGACGGAACATCTTCATTCCATCCTCGAGAGTGTTGTGGGCGCGGGAGGCCAATTCCCTCTGGCCTGGTAAATCTTCGGTTTGTTCGGATAAACGATTATACATGCTCATGAGCAACGAAGTGGGTTCATTGGTAGCTTTATCCAATACACGGCCCCACTGTTCAAATGTAACTGCTCTAATTTGGCCTATTGGAATTGAAAATACCGGTAGGTTTCGCTCCCGTTCAAACCATGAAATACAATTTTGCATAACGCGCCGATGAAGTTCTGCCTCACTTGATTCCTCATGGATGATGTTTTTCCGAAGATGCAGCATTAGATTGGTGAAACTACGTTGGAAAAAGATTCCTTGTAAGATTCGTTCACCCTTGAAATTAGGGAGAGCGATAGATGTTAATGTCTCTTCTAATTGTTCAATTTGCTCCTTCGATTTAGCATTATTATGAGGGTTGAGTGCTTGATGTAAGGCTGGCTCTGTGCCAGAATAAGTGATGTTCCAAGGTAAATCTCGAGCAGGCCAAGAAATTTGATGAACACGCTTGTTGTCCTCAAGAGTGATCGGTGAACGTTGAATCTCAATAACAGATGAATTACGGGTTAATCTATGACGATTTTCATATGTGATTTTTTGAACCAGGTGAAGGTCGGAAATCCGTTCGTGGGCCTTGGTGAAATCAGAACGATAGTTTCGAAGAGCCTTCTTTCGAGGAATGGGGAGATTATCGATTAACGAAAGCATTTGATTAATTGCAGGCTTAATATGAAAATCAGAGATCCGAACCGGTGCGAAATAGTACAATGGCTCATCCTGCAAGAGAAGCATCTCTTGAGTATTATCCCATTTAATGCGGATATCTTCCGGTTTGAGAATCCTGATTTGCCCCGATTCCGCCCAGTGGAGAAGATGCATTTGTGAATTTGAATCTTTCATATGCGGCAATATGTGGTGTCGGAAAAAGGAGTCGCCAAGAGAAGAAGTTTGAACCATCGCCCCAGTGAGGCATCCCGCTACTGAAGAAAGAAAAAGAAGCGTGAAAATACCGATCACTTGCATCACCAGTGGTAGTTGAATCAAAAGTGAAGATGGCCATATTGCAAATGAACCGTAGAGGAATAAAAGGATGATGAAACCAGCCGACATGGATTGAATCGTTAATTCATTTGAAGATAAACGGTTTGCATTGTAATTAAAGATTCCAAATATGATGCATGAAACGATTATCCAAAACCATTCCACTGATTGAAAAGGACTCACAACGGCTCTGGTATTTCCAGCCACAAGTATCAAGATAAAGAGAAGAACATAGGCTCTTGTTACTGCATTAACGGAAACTCCAGTGGTCAAATGTCGAAGAAAGTGTTGAAACTTCCACATGACCTCGACAGATTTTTTGTAGAGGCGGATGGACATGTCACGCGCTTTCGCAAAGTATTGAGAGGCCCGGGATGGCACGCCTGTACCAGCCACTTAACCACCTATTTTGTCAAGTAACGAAGACCTCAAGAGGTGTATGTCCTCAAGTAAAGCATGAAGGTCATCAGAAATTAAATGCTCGGTACTCGGAGGAGACAATTCATTGCACGCGATAAAGAGTTGGTCGATGCCTCGCTTTAACTCGAGAAGTTCTTGGTCCTTTTGAGATTCTCTTAATCGTATCATTCCATGGATATCGGAGGCGCGAGAAATGTTCGTATGCTTCAAAAGAACTTTCTCGGCTTGATTGATATCAGCAAGAGTAATGTTTTGTGGTGTTTTAAAATCCCCGCGTGGAAGGAATTTGAAAAAGTCCTCAACGGATTCCTCAGCAGGTAACCACCAAGCAAGTCCCATCAGAAGTCCTCCAGCCAATTCTTAAAATTTTGAATCCTGTTTGAGAGTTCTTCAATTTCTTTTGATGTGATTTGCTCATTATACTCGTTTTGGTTGAATCCATCCACGCTCTGGTCTTGAGCTTTAGACAAATCGGATTCAAGGACTCTGCGTATCCCAAGAAGTGTTTCATGCGAAAGGATTCGAACTGCTTGAGACAGAATTCGGCCGTATTCGACGCAAGCTTCGTTCCGGCCAGAAATCTCGTCTCTGGATTGATTTGACTTTAGTGGTTGTTCATAATCGCGGATAAAGGATTTGAGTCGCGTATCAATTTCTTCACTTTCACTCACTATTTGTTTCAACCGAGCGGCTCCGATCTTACCTTTATTGCCATTGACTAAACAAGTCGCGTTTGAAGTATTCATATGGGATTCGCCACCTTATGAATCAAAAATCTCATTGTAATTTCAGCGTTCAGCGAGAATCGATTGGAGTTTAGAAAAGTCTTTATCCGACCCGAGAGAGTCCCACTCTGAGAAAATCACTTCGTATGCTAATCCATCGTTATTATCGATTACAGAGCGCGTGTCCTTTAAGTCCATTTTCCCCACAATCTGTGTCATGGACATATCTGCTAGAATACTTTCAAGGAAATATTCATTCTGCTGAAAGGTGATGAGGTCATTATTGGCTTGGTCCATTGCGTGTCGAATTGTAGAGTTCTTTGAACTCATTGTTGAGACACGAGTCATGATAGTTTTTTCTTCTAAGAGACTTTTTGCGTTTTTCACAGCAGCGATGATGTCTTGTAGGTCTTGAAGATTCTCATCTTGCTTGCCTCTTAGTGTTTCGATTTTTTTCTCTGCCTTTTTTTGTGATTTTATTAAATCTTCAAGTTTGAGGTTCGCAAAAGCTTCACGGTCCCTTCGGAGCATTATGTCGGCCCAATTATCGTTAACAAGCCATCGTTGAAGTTGCTTTTTAGTGAAGGATTGGCCTTTGCGTGGCGCTTTACTACGGTAGATGGCGGTTCGAACAAGATACCCCACTGCAAAACCTACTCCAGCGGAAATCATTAGCTCTGTACTTGGAACTTCTATCATGGTCTCACGAGGATTACCTCATTAATAACCAATTCGCTTACCAAAATGGCTGAATGGTATCAGCGAGCCTTGATTTTCCTTCGAATATAAACAATTCCGAGAACTGATATCACATTAAATATAATGATAAGGCCTGTAGATGACGACTCCCAATCTGAGATGAATTTAGCTGCATTTTGAACTTCGAGTGCTGGGTCGTAACTTGGATAAACCATGACAGATTCAATGGTAATCTCTATGAAGCAATCTTGTGATTCTACCGGGCAATTGCCCTCCATATCATTGATCGCTTTGTACTCGTTTTCACGTTCACCGTTCACGTTGTAGACGGATGAGTCAAGCACATATGGCCGAATAGTTACGACAAATACGCCTGATGGGAAAGGAACGGCTGGGGCCAAGCACCTCTCAGTATCAAATGCATCTCTGAAATTCCAATGTTCGGGGAAGAATCCATTCTCGCATTCAATTTCCATCGAAAACTGAATTGCGCCGACGGTGTCGAGGAAGGTGAAGTTCCAGCGTACAGAAGATATACCATCTACATCAATAAACGAATCACTACATCGGTGAAGAGCTGCAGTTTCATCACTTTGCAGGAATCCATCTCCCGCACCAGCAGTACCTTGGTAATCGAGTAAACAGTTGTTTTTCTGATACAAGGTTGCAGAGTCATCTGAACGACTTATTTGCTCTTCTTGTATGCGTAAGTCTTGTGAATTCATGACTTGGTCAACGCCCAAAATATCTGAATAAGCAAAAAGAACTGAAAACGATTCTAAATTGAACAAAGAATCAGGATGAGCGTGTAATCCGATTTGTGTACGAACATTCTCGTGCCCAACACTAATTTTGACATTCAACTTTCCATCAGGGCGGAAATTAACTTCTTGAATGGTACAATTCGTACTTGAAAAGCCGATTGGTTGAGTTCGAGAAGACACTGCAAAGTCATAATTGACTGAACAACCAAGCCAGTTGGCGTTGCCTCCATTTCCCCCTTTGACTATATAGAATTCATTTTGTCCGACTGGCGGTGAAAAGAGTATTTCGAAGTTTGATGTGTTCTCTGACTCATTTAATTCTGCTTCAATAAATTCAAAATCCGACCATGGCGTTGTGTGTTCGATGAGACGGACGCGTATTGGTTTCGATTGAGAAAGTGGGTCCGAAATAGTGAGGTAAATATCAGCCGTATAATGCGCGATTCCAGGGATTGTTGTCATTCCATTCCTTAATTCAAGAGTGCGGAATTGACTTCCATCAGTTTCAATTTGAAGATAGACGTTTCTCAATTCTGGCTTGTCTATACTTACATTAATCTTCAGAGGAATATTGTCGAGTTCTACGCCTTTACGCCTCCATAAGCATGTAATGTCTCTTTCTTCAATTGTACTTGGTGATTCAATACAGAATACGCCAATATTAGCCTGATCAATTATTAACGAATTGAGAATATCAAACTTCGTCGAAACTACTGATATTATGGAAAGATTGACAATTGCAGTTCTACCAAATTCATCTTCGAACGAAATAAATACAAAGCCTTCTGGGATGAGGGTTGTTTCAATTGTATAACTGCCATCAGAATAATTCACTTCCTGGTTACTGAATGAAACAAGGTTTGTGGAGTCGGAGACGGACCAAACGAGTTTGCATACGTCACAGGATAAGAGAGTTGAGGTTGCAGCGAAATAGCCAATTGAACGTTGCTGATTTATTGTGATAACTGGAGGAAGGTTATCGTAAACAAAAAGGAGATTACCAGTGGAAAAGTTTCGTCCGGCCTCATCTGAGAAATTGACGATTAAATTATACGTGCCTTCGGGAATTGCGCTCGCTGCGAAGAAAGGAGTGTCGAAGGACACGGGATTAGTTGCACTCTCAAACCTAAAGCTTGAGACGTTAATCGGTGCATGACCTTCGAGTACTGTGACGCCAATCAAGGAATTTGTAGCAGAGATGACTTGAACTCCTTCCCAAGTACATTGCGTATTATTTCTACAAATTACGCCGTCCCAGTTCGGTTCGAGATTTGGTCGAACCTTTACACGAATTGAAGATGATTGAATCTGGTTCCCGACAAGGTCTTGTCCTGTTAAACTAATGATTAAATCTAAATTGTTCATCTCATAGAATGGAATTGTAGTACTTTTAGTTAGGTTCTCCGAATAAAGGAATGAGGAATCAGAAGATTCAATTCTCAAGACATATATTCCGCGAAGTTCAAGTTCCACATCATCGGTAATGTTGACGTCTAAGCGACAGTCCATTGTCGTGTCATATATGTTTCCTGAATTCCAAGAACAAGTGTCCTGTACCTCTAAGATTCCGACCGGTGTGAAGTAATCGACCGAATATATTTCCAAAAGAGTTTGAACATTTCCTGCATGGTCAATCACGAAGAACGTGATACGAATCTCTGCACAATTGTTCAATGTGATAAGACTTAGAACAAAAACTGAATTGATATTAAGTGACGCTAAAACAGTACCGTCGTCTATGCAATCGATGCTCACGAAGGAAAGCGTGAGATTTACATCTGAGTTAAATAATCCATCCACGCGAATGATACCTTTGGATGAAACAACATTCATGTCGATGACCTCTCCGTTATTCGGATTAATATTGGAAGTGGAGAGTTGCGGAGAAATATCATCAAGTGCGATCGTATCTGAAGATTGGAATTGGTTGCCGATGGTATCAAATGATGTTATTTGGAGGATAAAAGATTGAATGTTTGCCGTGCCTTGGATATTAAAAGTCCCTTGGTTTGTGAACGTCTGTGAAGAAAGAGATTCTCCCGTTAGCGTTGTCATAATGACCACAAGCGTACATCCACCAGATATTACTTCGAAGCAACTCACGTTAAATGAACCATCACTCTGACTTACTTTTTCGTCGAAAGAAATCTTAGAGATAGAGTCGAACTGAACCGTAGGTGGTTGATTGTCAAAAATCACATTTAATGCCGAACGGCGTACGTTACCGATTGAATCAACAGCAACTAATTCAATCGTTGATGAAAGAGGTACTGGGGCATTCCATACTTGATTTGAGAGAGACCAATATTGAGGTGAAGAACCGTCATCCCAATATATTTGATCGATCGAATTAATGGTATCTGAACACTGGAACTTCGAGTTGAAATTCGATGATACAATAACGGTTGAACCGGAATAAATCACATTTTCAAATGCGCCACAGATTGGCCCTTCTAAATCTACAAGATACTGATTGGTCGTTACAATACTGTTACCAATTGAGTCGCTTAATGTTAAATTAAAGCTGCCACCAACTGTTGCATTCAATTCGATCAGGAAGGAATTAAAATTCGGTAAAGGTTGACATGTGATAACAGCAGTCACTGACTCGCAAAGTAATGATAATTCGATTGGATGGGTTAGGTGCAGTTCAAGAACAACTGAACCATCCATCATTAATTGACTATTAGAAATAAAACTTGAATTCAAGTGAGTCGCTTCTATGTCAATTGCTGGTACTGAAATTGAAGATAAGGTTTGTACATTCAAAGATTGGTAAGTCGTATGGCCAACACAGTCCGTGACTTCGAGAGATATTGAGGTCGTAGTTGATGGGATCGAATAATTACTGGTATTTGCAAGAGAATAATTGCCGGTGTCAAACGTCAATTCCCCGCCAGCAATGCAATAATCATCTGCAAGAGAAACTGATAATTCGGACTGGGCTGAAGCAATATAGAGCACACTTCCATCCAGAACGGTGTTGAAACCATTCGAGAGGTTCAGATACGGGTATTGATTATCAACCGTAAATGAAAGATTACTGAAAGACGCAACCCCAAGTGAATTTTCAACTCGAACAGAGAGGACCTGTGAACCGGACCCTAGGCCTAAGGGAATACTACCATTGGTGAAGAGAAGGGGTTCACAACTGGTTGAAGCAATACAATAGGACAGAGTAGTTACAGAGACTTCAGAATCATTTGCATCAAGCGTAAATGATGACCCTGTGGCCCGAATTAAAGTTCCGAACCTTGAACTTGGCCAAAGAATCGTGATCTCAGGGGGAGATATATCGAACGAAAGGGTGATGCTTGAAAATGCAGAGTTACCGAATTCATCTGATTGTGTGCAAGTCAAAACGCCGCCACTGGTAAAATTAAGAACGCTGAGGTTGGACACAGTACCCGTGGATTCAGACCAGTTTAATTCGAGAAGAGAACCTAAAACTCCGGCAGATGCGCCACAGGTAAGGATGGAGTTTGCACTGACATAAAATCCAAGACTGTTTTCTTCTGTGTATTGATGATTCCATTCTGGTAGAGATACATTTCCATAATATTGAGTCGTATACTGGAGTACTACACTATTTCCAACGGCATCTGTTGAAGAAAGAGTTATCGATAAACTTGCCATATTATTCGTGAGAAAAGAGCAAGAATTACTTGAAAAATAGTCTGAAAGAGTCCCATTCTTAGCGAATGATGTTGCCTGCGGGTTGAACAGAACTTCACAACTTCCTGTTGGACTCGAAATATTCAACTGTATGGCCTGGAGAAAACTTTGTGCGTCGGAACTGTTCAACCACAATGTGGTATTGGTTCCAAATGTAGTGTCAAGATATCGAAGACCTTCAAAGGTGAGTGAAGGCGAGATGGAATCTAAAGTTACAGAATAATTATTCCAATTTACAAGTCCGAGCGAATCTCGAACATGGAGTGAAAGAGTGTGCGTTCCAGTTCCACTCGGTATCACAAGTGTTGCTGAACTTACTGAAAGTGTCGAATTATCCCATAAAGCAGAAATTTGTGTGGCAAAGAGAGATTCCGTTGTAATCGGATAGGCCGTTCCTGAGCGTACAATTCCGGTAAGGTTTACAGAAATATCTGGTGGCGAGGTATGATGTTCAAGGTTCCATAGGACTTGATTCTGGTTTCCTGCATAATCACTGATGTTGATTTGGATTAAGTATGCGCCTGAAAGTCGGTTGAATTGGAATTCGCTATTATTGATCTGGGTACAGTTCGAAAGCAATAAGTCACCCAAACTCGCCCCAATATGATAGCATAAGGTGCCCGTATCTGTTGAAGTTAGAAGAACTATTTGGGAAGAGTTACTCGTATTTTGGCCATAGATGTAAACAGAGTTTTGAGAATCAATACTCGCAGTTGGGACAGTTGAATCTACAGTAAGTGAGCGTTGAAGAGAACTGTATAATCCCGAAACGGAATAAACTTCGATGTGAAGAATCATGCTTGATTCACTCCAAATCCATGATGAAGATTGCGGCGGAGTAAATGTGAAGCTCGAGGTATTATTCGCCAAGTAGAGCTTTTGTCCACTGCTACTTTCGAGATAATATGTAGATGATTGAATGCCTGTAGATTCTTCAATACTCATCACGAGAGTCGCATGTTCGCTCAAATAACCAGGATGACTTTCATTTAACGTGATGGCTGGAGGTGAGGTGTCTCTCAGGAGCAAACCTGACACGGATGTCCCAATATTTCCAAGTTGGTCAACAGCGTAGATTTCGAGCCACGATGAAGCGCTCGAATCACTCAACATCTTCACATCTGAACTCTGAGAACTCGATGAAAGAGTCGTGTTGTCCCAAGTCCAATAATAGACCATTCCACCAACACCGTAATCGACCGAAGTGAACTGAATCTCCGTGGAGTTTCCGTAAGGGCCATCGTCTACAATTGAGAGGATTGGGCCGATTAAATCAACTTTGAACGAGGAAGAATAACTTCTGTTATCGAAGCTCGTACCATGCCGGAGGGCTTGAGCCTCTACAATGACTGTGTGATTGTTTGAATATCCGGAAGAGAGAGTGGAGAATTGGAGAGTCGAGCCGTTGACTACGACCCAATTTTGAGACTGCCCATCGATAATTACCCTCAGTTTATGATAGATATCAGAACGTGAATTCGAAAGACTAATCGAACTTGAAGGAGAGACATATAAAATATTATTTCGTTGAATGATGCTAACGGTAATCGTTGAAGGTTCAAGATAAGGAAGCCATTCGACTTGGAGCGATGAGGATTGGAGGTTACCGGCTTCATCTCGGCAGGAGATGGAGATTTGTACGTCCGAATGCGGGGTTTGGCCAAATAAAGTAAGATACGGCACTGAGAATGCTCCGGAAGTATTTCCAATGTAAAGGGTGGACTGAGAGGTCGAAATTTCAACAGAGAGGAGGGTATTGAAGGCATCAGAACAAGTTGCATTGAGGTTTTGACCCGGGGTTAGCACACCATCGAGAGAAATGGAAGAAACATTGATCACTGGATATGTGTCATCACGATAAAGTACGATACTTGCTGAACTACCCTGATTATTCACGCGGTCTGTCGAAATGCATGTAATTGTCCCCCACCCCTCCGAAAGAAGTGACTGAACTGAAATTGAGGCAACTGCAGAAGTGAATACAAAATACTGTGAACCAGATGAACAATTCGTTGATAAAATTCCTGAAGCCGAATCTATACCTGCAAATAAACTGATTTGTGCATTCCCTTGGGCGACCAAGGACTGGTTCGCTTGACTGGATGCAGTCGTTAATGTCAAAGATGGAGAAGATGCTCCAGTTCGATCGACGAAGAGGGTGAGGGAAGTACTGGTGCATAGATTCAAAGAATTGCAAATAGTTGAATTCAACCAGATTTGACCTTCAGATAAATTCGAATAGGAATGAAGCGAAGACGATTGATTGATTGTAGCACTGGATGACGTACCAAGTGAATGGGATACATTGAGGGTTACGGAGATACCAGTCATCCAACCTGTAGAAGGATTCACTGAGAAATTTAAGAACTCGCCAATATAATTTGAAGAGATTGTAGAACTCACTGAATAAGAAATTGTCGGGGAGTCATGCAAATATTGATGTGTTTCCGTTGACATATTCACTTCATTTCCAAGAGAGTCTACCGCTCTTATGTAGAACGAAACTGAGCCTTGGACATTTACATTGAGCAAAGAAGAAAGGCTTTGATTAGAAGAGATTCCTGAGAGACTGAGAGAATGCCAAGTTGTTGAAGCACCAGCTATAAATCGCGCTCCAATCTCAATCAATTGGCAACCTGAAGAATCCGAGCAGGTCGAATTAATCATGGATTGGGCAGAAAGTAAACTTCCTGCTAGAACGCCAAAGCTAATGGTCGGGTCTTGCGCATCTGTACTTCCATTCCTCCAGAGTACTGGTCCAACATTACCCAGTAAATCTATGGTCGAACAACCAAGGGTATAGGCTTGCATGGAGCCACTGCTATGAGACGGTGAAAGTACTGAGTTAAGGCTTGAAGTAAACCAATTTTGGCCGTCCCAAGTACATCGTATATGGGAACTCCCAACCCCGCCTGAATCATCGGTAAACGAAACGACTGAATAACCTGAATTTGGAGCTAAAAGAGTTGCTGAGTTTAATGAAATGTTGGTACCTGAAAGTTGTAAAGTGGGGTAGGATAAAACATCAATATCAATCGTATACGTAAAGGATTGAGATTGGAATCTGGAAAATTGGTCTCCTGAGGAAATATTCAACCAAAGGAGACCTGAGGACAAGTTACTCAATTCGATCACCGTTGAAGTGCTGATGTTATTTGAGTAAAGGTTCTGTCCAGAAACCTGTTGAAAAGTGTAGGAAGTCCAACCGACTTGATTGCCGGCTGAGGGGGGAGTGATTTTCAAAAGAGAACCATTTGATGATATGAAAGTCCCCACATGAAGCCCAGATAATTCAACATCAGCCAATGGTTGAGAAGTATTCAAATTCCAAATTTGGCCCGAAATAATTCGACTGTTGCCAAATATATCCCAAGTGGATAATTCAACTTGGAGAGTACCGTCCGAAAGGCTGTTGTTCAGGGAGGAGAGGGTCGTATTCCAATAGGATGAATAAACAGTCGAATTATGATACCAACTTTGTTGACCATTTGACCAAATTAAAGAAAGAATAGAATGAGATATTTGTGATGCATCATTCGACTGGAAACCAATTGCTGTACTCAGTGAGAGATACGAATTCGAACCTGGCGTTAGAGTTGAGGTTGGGTTTGATGCATCCACAGTCATATTGAGTTGGACTACAGGGCCCTCGTTTCCAAAAATGTCGAGGTTTTTACATCGTAAGTTAGCAGATGTAGTTTGGCCGGGTGTTGAAGAAAGAGACACGCCTGTAAGATGGTCGTAGGTGAACCAAGAAGTAGCGTCCCAACTGCATCGAGTTGAACCAATTCCAACTCCGGTCGAATCATCAAGGCGATTAAGAAGTTCAAATTGAGTACTTGGGCCAACCCAAATCGAGGAATCTATGGTGAGGTTTGCCCCCTTAATCGAGATGATTGGGGCAATTGAATTTTCATTATCTACAGACAATTGCCATGAAAAGCTTCCACTTCTTCCAAAGGAGTCTGTAATTGAAGAATTCAACCAAACATGGCCATGTACCAGATTAGATGGCGTAACACTAACACTGCTTGAAACCGATGACCCGGAATAAAGTAAAACACCCTGTGAATCAGTTATCGAGTAATTCATGGCATACGTTCCATTGCCACCTACCAAGCCATTGAGAAGAAGGACGGACCCTGCTTCAGTGATGAAAAGACCTGACGAATTCCCTGAAAGGGTGAGAGATACTTGAGGGGGCATCGTGCTTAAAGTCCAGCCATATCCAGTTGAAGTACGTAAATTTCCTAAAGAATCTGTCGTCTTTAATGTCGCCACAACACTCCCATCTGAAGGGGAAGAAAAGAGTGATTGAATACTCGCGTTCCAATTTGAAGTCCCAATAGTGATGTTGTGATATTGAGAGGTTACTCCATTTGTCCATGTTAATTGCAAAAGAGAGGAAGAGATCCCGTTTGTATCGCTTGATTGAATTTGGATGATGCTGCTCGGCCCGATATACGTTGTTGAAGGTGGAGAGAGCGTATGTTGAGGCAAGATGGCATCTACAGTAAAATTCAACCAAGTAAGGGGGCCTTGATTTCCCAGATGGTCGACATTCAAACATCGGAATTGGAATGCTGTATGGGCATTTGAAAGAGATGATGGAATCGTTTCTGAATTTTCATACTGTGTAAACCATGAAACTCCATCATAACTGCAAGAGGCATGTGAGCCGCCTACACCGGAACCATCGTCGTTAATCGCCTGAATTCTCAATTTAGCATTTGGACTCAAGAACACAATGGAGTTGATCGAAAGGTTTGTCCCCTGTATAGAAATAATTGGACTTTGAGAATTGGATGAGTCAACGGTAAAGGTCCAAGTTTGGTCTTGAGTTTTACCAAAAGAGTCGCCAGTCGTGGTATTGAGCCAGACCTGTCCTTGGGTACTAAACACTGGAGAAAGGAGGGTTGATGTGGTTACGTTTCCCGATAATACTGTTGTACCTAAGTGGTCAGTAAGAGAATAACTCGACCATACTCCGCTCCAACCACCGCTAGGCAAGGCGAGTGATATTCCAGAGCCATTGCTCTTCAAGAAAGAGCCATGTGCATTGGAAAGGGTGATTGATGAAAATGGTTGAGAGGTATTCAAAGTCCATTGATACCCAGAGAGGAGTTGAGTATTACCCAAAAGATCTGTTACTTGAATTGATGCTGAAAGAATACCATTCGTCGCAGACGGGAAAAGTTGGGATACTGATGCTGACCAATTCGTGACTCCAACTGTGGTATTCGTGTACATTGATGTCAATCCATTGGTCCAAACAAAATACAATGGCGATGCTGCAATTCCACTTGAATCATTCAATAAAAATTGAAGTGAAGAGGTTGGGGAAACCGTAGAACTTGAAATCGGCCAAACGTTGAGAGAGGGAGGGATGAGCTCAACTGACCCATTTGTCCATGTTGTTGGGCCAGCATTTCCGAGAAGGTCAACGCTCCTGCAACCTAAAGTGAATTCTGAAGTTGAATTGGAGATGGATGATGGAACAAGGGGGTTTGAAAGAGCGTTCCACCACAAGAGGTTATTCCAAGTGCATGACACAAAATCCCCTCCTGAACCGGCAAAATCATCTGAAGCTTGTCCCGGAGTGATTCTTCCACTCCCGCCTAAGTACAATTGCGAAGTATTGAGGTATTGTCCCGAAAGGAACAATGGAACTTGATGGGAATTAGAGGCATCGACTTCCCATGAATAATTCAAACTACTTGACGAACCTAATCCATCAGTAGAATGAAGAATGAGACGGACAAAATCGCCATGAGAAAAATTACTGTTGAGCGTGTATTGGGCAGAAATAGAGCCATTATCCACAGTTTGATTATTGACTTCAAGCTCCCATAAAGTAGTCGTTTGATAACCTGTAGGAGAGAGAAGAACTTGGAAATTTGGGCCAATAAGTTGGTTGATGTAGGAGGACATCATGAAGATTTGAGTTGTTGGATTACTGGCATTCGTATTCATCCAATTTGAAAGAACCTGGATTTGATTCCCGAGAAGGTCTGTTGATTGAACTGTGGCTCGAACAATACTTCCATTCAATGATTCAGGAATAAATATTGAGGGGGTAGTAACTTGATACCAAGAAGAAAGTGTACCGTCAAATTGCTCCCATTTGACCTGTGTTGATGACACACCACAATCATCGAATGAATTGACGAAAAGTTCTGTTTGGTTGGAGGTCGTCGATAATTGAGGAGGAGATGAATCAATTGTAACGTTCCAAGAAGTTGGAGTGCTATACAATCCTGAGGAATCCGCAGCCCTTAATGCGACAGAGCCATTGAAACCGGAGTCAAAACTTTGAGGCGAGAGAAATGGAATCCATGTAGAATTCGAATATACTTCTACGGATGAAGTTGAGTGAGCATCTGTACTTGTCGCCGATAAAGACCAATTTAAAGAAGTACAAGTTCCAATTCTCAGGCCACTTTCAATGTAATTCAAGACCGGTGTTGAATCGTCGATAATGACGCTGTATAGTTCCGATACTTCATTTCCGACGAAATCCACGCAGGTGAGTTGTACAACAAAAGGTGAATTGCTCTGTATCCATCCGGGCAATATATTCGGAGATAATTCAATTGAATTATTTGGTGAAGAATGAGTGAAATTTCCAATGCTGGCATTGAACGTAGAAACTCCTGCGAGAGAATCAGCACAAGAAAAAGACAACGGTACTTGTTGAGAGGTCACATATACGCTTGAATTTAGCAGATATCGGTTCAAAAGGTTTGACTGGCTTGAAACTGAAACAAGAGGTTGATCGGCATCAACAGAAACGGTGAGTAGGTTCCAACCTTCCTGCCCTGTAGAAGCATTTGAACGGTAAGAGAGTTCAATCTCTTCAGAATGATTTTGCCAGTAAGTGAACGGTCCAGAATATGCGATTGGGTTGGTCAGTGTTGAATTACTTGAGATGCGATATTCACTTCCATACGAGGTGCCGTTGTTCGGTATGAATACACTGAGTGTAAATTCGGGATTCGCTTCACTGTAAACGAATCCATTATCATCAAGAGTTCCAGAAAAAGTAGAAGATATGGAGACGGTTGTTATTGGACTGCTCGACGCAGAAGCGAACGGATAGTTTGACCAACTCATCAAGACGAGGAGGAGTACAAAGGAAATCGAACTGATTTTTTCTCTCATTCAATCACCCATTCAATGCAGAGGCTGTTATGTAAAATAGATTTACGACATTTGGTAAAGACAAGAAGAGCAATGAGACCAGTACAAGTTTCATCTGAGCCTCAATCTTTTGGTCATCATCGAAGCAGAATTTCTCATAATAGGCCATCCTTAAACCGAGAATGGTTACTGAGAGTGATGCGAGCATGATGCTTTGGGAGAACTCCTCAGGTAATATGCCAATTTTGGAACGATCGACCGCAGCAGATACTGCATAGATATAAATCACAAAATATGCAAAGATAGAGGTTAAAATACTCTTCGAATAGTCTGCTAAACAGCCAAGTAGTGGGTCGAATATTCGAATGAAGATAAATAAAAGTAGTCCAGAAAGATATACTGCTGAAACTGTAAGTGTTGGCATAGAAATAAGCCAGAGCAATGAAAGTAAGGATACTGAAAAAATCAATGGAGAGAACCGGATGGCCTTATGGGTGCCTGGGGGGAATCTTTGGTTGAATCGACGAGTGAATAGGATATTTTCTCTGCGATAAATATACTGGATGATCCATGTTTCTTGAATGAAAAGAACGACAAATAAAACAGTGGTGAATACATAGACTAATTGTATGTTGAAATACATCGCAAAATAAGGAGAAATACCGGCAAAAAGGAGAGTTGCTCCCAAAAGATGCCGATGGCTCATACTCAAGTGTTGACTATCGGATATTTCATGTTAATCATTGTAAAGATTATCAAAAAATAGCGCATATGCTTAAATGAAGAGCGTTAAGGTGGAATTGGGGTGTAGTTTTGCTTGTTGAGACAATATTAGGTTCTCAAGCCTCGCCCTCAGATTGGAGTAAAGAAGAGGGATGACATCATACATCATGCTGGTCACGCCAGTATAGAGGCGGAATCGATGGG
>Ga0209709_10000951_pt1 | contig 27284 bp, 26 predicted proteins | sample ArcticOcean_MG_C_2_FD_187435 | JGI IMG/M metagenome (GOLD analysis project Ga0209709, IMG submission 187435) | Marine microbial communities from western Arctic Ocean - ArcticOcean_MG_CB4_136 (SPAdes) (version 2) | ecosystem: Environmental > Aquatic > Marine > Oceanic | place: Arctic Ocean...
AAAAAAAATGAAATTAGGTCACAGAGGAGCTAACCACCCAGTTAAAAATTTAATCAAAAATAATGTTGAAATCACAAGTCAAAATCACGGATTTGAAATAATTAAAGAAAGTTTAAAAAAAAATATTCAAATCACTCATAAATCTTTATTTGATAATTGTATTGAAGGAATTAAACTGAAAAATAAGCCTATTTTCTCGGTTCAATATCATCCTGAATCTAACCCTGGGCCTCAAGACAGTGTCTATTTATTTCAAGAATTTATTAACAATATAAAAAAAAATGCCAAAAAGAAAAGATCTTAAAAAAATTTTAGTTGTAGGCGCAGGACCTATAATAATTGGTCAAGCTTGCGAATTTGATTATTCAGGAACGCAAGCCTGTAAAGCCTTAAAAGATGAAGGTTATAAAGTTATTTTAATAAATTCAAATCCAGCAACAATTATGACTGATCCTGATGTTGCAGATAAAACTTATATTGAGCCAATAACTTTGGAAATTTTAGAAAAAATTATTAAAAAAGAAAAACCTAATGCTATTCTTCCTACTATGGGAGGTCAAACTGCTTTAAATTTAGCGATTGAAGCGGAAAAAAAAGGAATTTTAAAAAAATATAAAATTGAACTTATTGGGGCTAATTCTAAAGCTATCTCAAATGCAGAAGATAGAAAAAAATTTAGAAAAAATATGTTAGATATTGGTTTAGATTTACCAAAATCTAAAATTGTAAACCACATTAAAGATGCAGCTAAAGCCCTTAAAAAAATTGGACTACCTGCAATAATTAGACCGGCATTTACTTTGGGAGGTTTGGGTGGTGGTATCGTTAAAACTCAAAAAGAATATTTTAAAATAGTTAAAGATGGTTTGCACGAGTCTCCAGTAAATCAAATTTTAATAGAAGAGTGCCTTGAGGGCTGGAAAGAGTTTGAAATGGAAGTTGTCAGAGACAAAAATGATAACTGTATCATTATTTGTTCTATTGAAAATATTGATCCAATGGGAATTCACACCGGTGACTCAGTTACTGTAGCCCCCGCTCTAACACTTACTGACAAAGAATACCAAGTTATGAGAAACGCTTCAATTGCATGTCTTAAAAAAATTGGAGTAGAGACAGGTGGGTCTAATGTTCAGTTTGCAATCAACCCTAAAAATGGAAGAATGGTTATCATTGAAATGAATCCAAGAGTTTCTAGATCTTCGGCGTTAGCTTCTAAAGCCACTGGATTTCCAATTGCTAAAGTTGCTACAAAACTAGCAATTGGATACACGCTTGATGAGTTAAAAAATGAAATTACAAAAACAACTCCTGCCTCTTTTGAGCCAAGCATAGATTATATTGTAACAAAAATTCCAAGATTTACCTTCGAAAAATTTTCTACATCAGATGCAATTTTAGGAACTTCCATGAAGTCAGTTGGTGAAGCTATGGCCATTGGTAGAAATTTCAAAGAATCTCTTCAAAAGGCAATAGTTTCTCTTGAAATTGGTTTTTCTGGCCTTGATAGAATTTTTTCACTTAATAAGAAAGAGATAGAAAGAGAATTAAAGAAAAATATTCCTAATAAAATTTTATTAATTGCTGAAGCTTTTAGAAAAAAGATTGATATTAAAAAAATACAAAACTTATCTAAAATAGACAACTGGTTCTTAGAACAAATAAAAGAAATTATTGATACAGAAAATCAAATACAAAAAAAAGGTCTGCCTAAAGACTATAATGAATTTAACAGGATTAAATCAATAGGTTTTTCTGATAAAAAACTATCTGAAATCACTAAAATATCTGAAGAAATTGTTAGAAAAAAAAGAACAGCTTTAAAAGTATTGCCAGTTTACAAAAAAGTAGACACATGTGCTGCAGAATTCAAATCTTTTACTCCTTACATGTATTCAACTTATCAAAGAAATTATGCTTTAAATTCAGAATGTGAAGCAGACCCCTCTTCAAAGAAAAAAATTATAATTTTAGGTGGTGGTCCTAATCGTATAGGACAAGGAATTGAGTTTGACTACTGTTGTTGCCAAGCAAGTTATGCTCTTAAAGATGCTGGTTTTGAGACGATAATGATTAACTGCAATCCAGAAACTGTTTCAACAGATTATGATACAAGTGATAGACTTTATTTTGAACCTCTTAAAGAAGAATATATTTATAATATTATCAAAAAAGAAAAGCAAAAAGGAAACCTTGTGGGGATCATTACCCAATTTGGAGGACAAACTCCAATAAGACTTGCAAAATTTTTACATACTAACAAGCTTCCAATTTTAGGAACTCAATATACATCCATAGATCTAGCTGAAGATAGAGATAGATTTAGAAAATTATTAGATAGATTAAAATTAAAACAAGCAGAAAGTGGCATAGCTAAAACATATAAACAAGCCATTAAAATCGCAGAAAAAATTGGCTTACCTTTAATGGTAAGACCTTCGTATGTTTTGGGTGGCAGAGCAATGGAGATAGTATATGAAAAAAGCCAGCTAAGGAATTTTGTAGAAGAAGCTTTTAAAGCAGCAGAAGAGAATCCAATATTGATTGATAAGTTTATTGATCATGCAATGGAAATTGATGTCGACGCTATATCTGATGGTAAAGAAGTATTTGTTGCAGGAATAATGCAACACATTGAAGAAGCAGGTATCCATTCAGGTGACTCTGCTTGTTGTTTGCCTCCAATCTCAATTAAGAAAAATTTAATAACAGAAATAGAAATTCAAACGGAAAAATTAGCTTTAGCATTAAATGTAAAAGGTTTTATGAACATTCAATTTGCTATTAAAAATGATGAAATTTATGTAATCGAAGTAAATCCAAGAGCTAGTAGAACGGTTCCTTTTGTATCAAAAGCTAAAGGTATTCCACTTGCAAAAATTGCCTCAAGAGTAATGGCTGGAGAAAAGTTATCTAGATTTAATTTAAAAAATAAAAATAAAAACATATATGCGGTTAAAGAAGCTGTATTTCCATTTAACAAGTTTCCAAATAGTGATGTGTTATTAGGGCCAGAAATGAAATCAACTGGAGAGGTTATGGGTTTTGATAAAGATTTTGGTATGGCTTATGCAAAAAGTCAAATTGCTGCTTCAAACTCTTTACCTACTAAAGGTTTAGCATTTATCTCTTTAAAAGATGGCCATAAAGATGAGGGCGTAGACCTAGCAAAACAATTATTAAAATTAAACTTTACTTTATGTGGTACGGATGGAACAGCAACCTACATACGTAAACATGGAATGAAATGTAAAAAAATTAATAAAGTAAGCGGAGGATCACCTCATATCGTTGATGTATTAAATTCTAAAAAAATTGCTTTAGTTATCAATACTGGAGGCGGAAATAGTGAACATCGTCTTAATGATGCAATGGCTCTAAGAAGAGCAACTCTAGTTAACAAGGTTCCTTATTGTACAAATATGTCAACAGCTCAGGCTTGCTTAATGGGAATTAGATCTCTTAAAACAAAAGAAATTACAGTAACCTCTCTTCAAGATTTATAATTTTAAATTTTCATGAAAAAAAAATTAGTAATTATTCTAATTTACACCTTATTCATATCCTCATATTCTAAAGTAATGGCATACGATGAAGCAAAATATGATGTTGTAAAAAAAAATGAAATCTATGAGATAAGAAAATATTCTGATCGGCTAGTTATCCAAACTACAAGTAAAGATGATGACAATAGTTTTCAAAAATTATTTGGTTATATTTCTGGACAAAATGATAAAAATGAAAAAATTAAAATGACAACACCAGTGACCCAAATAATGAAAAAAGATAAAATGATAATTCAATTTTTTCTTCCAACAAAATTTAATAAAGACAATACCCCAAATCCAACAAGATCAGATATTGAGATTATAAATATTGAAGAAGGATTCTATGCTGTTACTCAATATTCAGGAAGAGCTTCAGATAAAAATTTTGCTAAACATAAAAAAATTTTAAAAAATGCACTTTTAGATAAAAATATTTCAATTATTGGTCCAGAAATCAGAGCAACTTATGATAACCCATTTACACTCCCTATGCTTCGAAAAAATGAAGCGATGTTTAAAATAAATTGGAATTGATAAATTAGATAATGCTTATTCTACTTTCCAGTTAATCGGAAATGAAAGTTAGCTCGAAAATAATCCCGTATTTGCGATACTAAAAATCATATCTTCATAACTCATATCAAGATTTAACACACATGATCTATAAAAATAACCTTTTCGAAGACCTGGCATAAGATTGGCTTCAATAAAATGCGGAACACCACGATGATTCATTTTAATATCAATTCTACCTAAAGATTTTCCTCCCAGAACTTTAAAAGAATCTTTTGCTAATTTTGAAAGTTTGTTAAAAATTTTAATGTCAGTAACAAGAATTACTTTTTCCTCATCATTTTTTTTTACATCAAAATCAAGAATACAATGACCATCTACATTCTTTTCAACTATAATTTCTATAGGCATAGCCTTTAAACTTCCATCAATACTATCTTCAAAAATACCAACACTGTATTCTTTTCCAGATAAATATGTTTCTACCAATGAAGGCGAATTTTGCTTAATTTTGATATCAAGAACTTTTGCCTCAAAACTCTCAAAATTAAATACAATTGAATTTTTGTCTACACCTCTACTGTCCCCACCAGTTACTGGTTTTATAAAAAGAGGAAATTTTATAGGAATTAATGTTTCATCTAAATATTCTCCGGGATTAGTTATAAAGAAATCTGCTGTTTTGATTTTAGCTTTTTGCATAAGTTTTTTAGCTCTATTTTTGTTACTCTCATTATCTAGAGCTGCCTTACTTGATGCAATATAAGGAATTCCAAACATTTCCAAGTAATCATTTAACCATATATTTTTATTATTAAAAAAAAAGTACTTAACACCAGAGAATACTAGGTCCGGTTTTCTTTTAACTAATTTTTCAAGATCTTCTTCAGAATTAATTTCAGTGATTGAAACGTTTTTATATCGTTTAGATAAAATTCTTAAAACTTTTTTTTCTTCTAATATAATTCCAACATTATCTTGGTGGGAATTTGCCTCTCCCGGGTTGGGAACAATAACTATTTCTATTGTCTTATTAATTTTTATTGGAATAATATTATTTTTTTTGAACGGTATAATATTGCCTATTGCTGGGATTTCTTGCTTAGCTATGTCTTTTATAATCATAATAAATTTATTTCATTGTTCACGCATAAGTGCGTAAATGACGATTTCTCTCTAAAAGCTGTTTTCTAAAAAATTATTGCCTAAGTAATGAAGTATAAAAATTATCTAGCAATATCTAAAAAAATATACACTAACACTTCTTTCTAACAATAGATACAAGTCTCTCTAGATTTAAAGTTGAGATTTAAAGTTGCTCTACTTTCCAATCCGTAGGAAAAGAGACGTAATTCACCTGCAAACAACGTCTTTCTTTAATTATTTCTTTCTTTTCCATACCATGCCAAGTGTTAGATCCGCTCGTAAAAAAGTAGCCAAAGTTATTTTTATAAGGAAGTGTTTTAACTTTTTCTAATTTATTGTTATAAAAATCAGTGCCTAAATTCTCAGATTCATTAATCTCATTCACAAATAAAAGGCAGGACACTAGCTTTTCTTTGATATCACAGTGAGGTTTCAGCCAAAATCCTTTTCTGTCACAAATAACCTCTACTCTAACATATGAATTAGATAGATTTTTATTAATTAGTTGAGAAATTTTTTGATAAGTTTCTTTTGACTGTAATTCATTAATCAGATTAGTTAATGCAGGAAATTTTTTAGAATTTTCTTTTGTTATAAAACATCTAAATTTTATAGCCTTTCCACCATCAGCCATACCTTTTCTAAATTCTGGTGCACCTCCATCTATTGCTCTAGTTCCATCATAGTCTAAATTATGTTCATTCAAGTCTACTATGTCAGCTTTTATAATTTCTTGAATTGCTTCATCAGATAATGGTTTATTTAATTCCCAATGCTTAAAAGGGTCATCATATTCTTTAGAATTATTTTTAATAGAGCTAAGAAAGTTCATTAAGTTTAATTTTTTCTTTTATCTGGTTTGCTATTTTATTAGTTTCATTTAATTTTTCGTATGTCCAATCTTCAACTGAATTATTAAGATCTTTTATTATATTTAAAGACTTAAATAAATTAAAAAATTTTTTAAATCTCTCATTGCTTTTGATAGTTGGCATTTGAGCTACATAAATTGGCTTTCCTGTTGTTGCTGCTTCAGAGATCATAGATGTAGAATCGCATGTAACAACTATATACTTGGTCATGGCTAATGCAGCTAGATAAGCTTTTTTATCAACATCAGTTATTACAAGTTGCTTCTCATTAAAGTATTTTTTTGCAATTTCAATTATTCGTTTTGGTGTTCTAAACGATGGAATTACAATTGCTTGATACCCAACGTTTATAAAATTAATTTTTATTTTTTCAAAAACTTTCACTAAAGCTGTATCACTAAAAGAATAATATCTATTTGGTCCACCTAAAATTATTGCTACCAATCTATCTTCATTAAAATAATTGTATAGTTGAAATTTATCTATTAAATAATTTTTTGATTCTTTAATTTTTTTTTGAGTTATATAATGAATTGCCCCTTTACTAGTTAGAACATTTTTTCCGATTAAGTCATCATGCTCAGGTGCAACTATAAAATCAAAATTATTTAATGATACGTTAGGTTCTTGAATATGGATATTTATTATCTTGTTTCTAAATTTATTTTTTAGATAAATAGATGGAACAACGCTCTTTCTTCCACAAGAAATTACTATATCAAATTTATTCTCAATTTTATTTTTAAAGACAAAATTTTTTACTGGAGTAATTTTAGGAGGTAGTAATTTCCAAAAACTATTAAGTTCAATCTTCTCGTGCATGAAGTCTAAGTCTAAAGCTTTAGCTAAACCTTCTGTTTGACTTATCATGCCATGCATTCCCTCAGTCAATAATAAGCCTTTTAATTTGCCCATAAATTACTATATAGCTTTGATATGAATCAAAATCCAATTAAACACACAAAAGTATTAATAATCGGCTCTGGCCCAGCAGGATACACGGCTGCAGTATACGCTTCACGTGCAATGCTTAACCCAGTTCTAATTTATGGAATTGAGCCTGGAGGTCAACTTTCAGCTACCACTGATGTTGAAAACTATCCAGGATTTTCAGATGTGATTCAGGGTCCATGGTTAATGGATCAAATGAGAGATCAAGCTAAAGCTGTTGGAACAGAATTAATAGAAGATCACATTTCTTCAGTAAATTTAAAATCTAGTCCATTTGAAGCTATTGGGGATAGTGGTCAAAAATATACTGCTGATAGTATAATTATTTCAACTGGTGCTCAGGCGAGATGGTTAAATTTAAAATCAGAAAAAGAATTCAGAGGCTTTGGAGTTTCTGCTTGTGCAACATGTGATGGTTTTTTCTTTAAAGAAAAAGAAGTGGCTGTTGTAGGTGGTGGAAATGCCGCTGTTGAAGAAGCAATGTTTCTTACAAAATTTGCATCAAAAGTTAAATTAATTCACAGACGAGATACTTTAAGAGCAGAAAAATTACTTCAGAAGAAGTTAATGGAAAATAAAAAAATTGAAATAATTTGGGACTCTGCAGTTGAAGAAATTATTGGAGATAGTGAGCCTAAAAATGTTACAGCTATTAAAGTTAAAAATCTTAAAACAAACAAAATTGATGAAATTAAAATTCATGGCTTATTTATTGCAATTGGTCATGACCCAGCAACGGCTCTTTTTAAAGGTCAGTTAAATATGGATAAAGAAGGTTATTTATTAACAAAACCAGATTCTACTGAAACAAACATACCTGGAGTTTACGCTGCAGGCGATGTTAAAGATAAAGTGTTTAGACAGGCTGTAACAGCTGCTGGTATGGGTTGTATGGCTGCGCTTGAAGCTGAGAAATTTTTATCTCATTAAAAATTAATAATCTATTTTAAACTTTGACAGAAAATAGATATTTTTTCTAATGCTTTTTTTAGATTTTCCATTGAAGTTGCATAAGATATTCTAAAGAAACCCTCTAAACCAAATGCAGAACCTTGAACAACTGCTACGCCACTATTTTCAAGTAGAGACTGAACAAAGTCAGTATCTGTTTTAAGTTCATTTCCATTAGTATCTTTTTTTCCAATTAAACCTTTACAGCTTGGAAAAACATAAAATGCACCATCCGGATTTAAACATTCAATTCCATCTATTTCATTTAATGCTTTAACAACAAAGTCTCTTCTTTCTTGAAAAGAAGTTGCTCGCTCTTTAATAAAATCTTGAGTTCCATTTAATGCTTCAACAGCAGCAGCTTGACTAATTGAGGATGGGTTAGTTGTAGATTGAGATTGTATTTTAGCTATTGCTTTAATAATTTCTTTTGGACCAGCAGCATATCCTATTCTCCAGCCAGTCATTGAATAAGCTTTACTCACACCATTCATTGTAAAAACTCTTTCTTTCAAGCTATCAATTTGAGCAATGGTGAAAAATTTAAATCCTTCGTATATTATATGCTCATAAATATCATCACTTAAAATATAAACATGAGGGTGTTTTGCTAGAACTTCTGCAATTTCTCTAATATCACCCTCAGTGTAACAGGCACCTGTAGGATTAGATGGTGAATTTAATATGATCCATTTTGTTTTTTTATTTATAGATTTCTCTAATTCTGAAGGGTTAATTTTAAATCCTTGTTTTTCGTTACATTCTAAAATGATCGGGATGCCTCCTGCTAATAAAACCACATCAGGATAAGAAACCCAATAAGGAGCTGGAACAATAACCTCATCCCCTTCATTTAGAGTTGCCATCATAGCGTTATAAATTACCTGCTTTCCACCTGCACCAACTGTAATTTGATCGACTGTGTAGTCCAGATGATTTTCTCTTTTAAATTTTTTAATAATTGCATCTTTTAAAACAGGTGTTCCATCAACTGCCGTATACTTAGTGTCACCATCGTTAATGGCTTTTATGCCTGCTTGCTTAATATTGTCTGGAGTGTCAAAGTCAGGCTCTCCTGCCCCAAGTCCTATTACATCTTTTCCAGCAGCCTTTAATTCTCTTGCCTTCTGAGTTACTGCAATAGTGGGTGATGGTTTAATTTTTTTTAGGTTGTCCGATATAATGCTCATTGAAATATTATTTTATTCTACTAGTTTTATAGATAATGCCAAATACTTATCAAGATTTAATTACTGAAATACAAAGTAAAAATCCAGAAATCCATCAGAAACTGGAGGGTGGAAAAAAATTCAAGCTTGTAACAGATTTTAAACCAGCTGGAGATCAACCCGAAGCTATAAAAAAATTAGTTAGTGGCACAAAAAAGGATGGAATAAATCAAGTCTTACTAGGGGTAACTGGTTCTGGAAAAACTTTTACAATGGCAAAAGTTATTCAAGAAACTAACAGACCAGCTCTAATACTTGCTCCCAACAAAACTCTCGCTGCTCAACTTTATGGTGAAATGAAATCTTTTTTTCCAGATAATGCAGTTGAATATTTTGTTTCCTACTACGATTATTATACTCCAGAAGCATATGTACCTCGATCAGATACTTATATTGAAAAAGAAGCATCTATTAACGAACAAATTGATCGTATGCGTCACTCAGCAACAAGATCTCTTTTGGAAAGAGACGATGTAATTATTGTATCAAGTGTTTCTTGCATTTACGGATTGGGCTCTGTTGAGGCTTACAGCAAAATGACACTGAGCCTAAAAAAAGATTATGATTACAATAGAGAAAATTTAATTAAATCATTAGTTGCTCTTCAGTATAAAAGAAATGATCAAAACTTTTATAGAGGAACTTTTAGAGCAAGAGGAGAATATCTTGAAATATTTCCATCACACTTAGAAGACAGAGCGTGGAGGTTAAGTTTATTTGGTGACAAATTAGAAAAAATTGAAGAATTTGATCCTTTAACAGGAGATCTAATAAATGATTTAGATGTAATAAAGGTTTATGCAAATAGTCACTATATCACTCCTAAACCAACTATAGAGCAAGCTATAATAAAGATTAAAAGAGAATTAGAAGTTACTTTAAAAAAATTTAAAGAACAAAATAAATTACTAGAAGCACAACGTTTAGAAGAAAGAACTAAATTTGATTTAGAAATGATAGAGGCAACTGGATCTTGTGCTGGAATTGAAAATTATTCTAGATTTTTATCGGGACGAAAACCAGGGGAGCCCCCTCCTACCCTATTTGAATATTTTCCAGACAACACAATTATTTTTGTAGATGAGTGTCATGTAACAGTTCCACAATTAAATGGCATGTACAAAGGTGATAGATCTAGAAAAAGAAATCTAGCGGATTATGGTTTTAGGCTACCTTCTTGTATGGACAACCGACCTCTTAAATTTGAAGAATGGGACGCAATGAGAACTCAAACCGTTTTTGTATCTGCAACTCCTGGTCCATGGGAATTAGAGCAAGTAAAAGGTAAATTTATAGAACAGGTTATAAGACCAACTGGCTTAATTGATCCTCCTGTAGAAATAAAACCAGCTAAAAATCAAGTTGATGACTTGATGCACGAATGTAAAAAAACAATAGATAAAAATTATAGAGTATTGGTAACAACTTTAACAAAAAAAATGGCTGAAGACTTAACAGAGTATTTTCATGAAAATGGTATTAGAGTTAGATACTTACACTCTGATATCGACACATTAGAGAGAATAGAAATAATGAGGGATTTAAGACTTGGTGTGTTTGATGTATTGGTTGGAATAAACCTTCTAAGAGAGGGGCTTGACATTCCAGAGTGTGCTTTAGTTGGGATCTTGGATGCTGATAAAGAAGGCTTCTTAAGATCAGCAACCTCTTTAATTCAAACCATTGGAAGAGCGGCAAGAAATCTTGATGGTAAAGTAATTCTTTACGCTGATAAAGAAACCAAAAGTATAAAAAAAGCTATACAAGAGACCGACCGAAGAAGATCCATTCAAGTTTCCTATAATAAAAAACATAAAATAAATGCGAGGTCTATTAAAAAAGAAATCAGCGATGTTTTAGAAAGCGTTTATGAGAAAGACTATCTAAAAGTTGGAACAGGAGACAATATTGGTGGAAACTTAAAAAAACACTTAAAGCAGTTAAATAAAAGAATGAAAGACGCTGCTACAAACCTTGAATTTGAGGAAGCTGCAAAAATAAGGGATGAAATAAGAAATTTGGAAGCTTCAGAATTAGAAATTGTATTAAACCCAAAAGTAAAACATTATAATCAAAATAACAGAATATATCCTAAAGGCAGATCAACAATGGGTCTTCCAGGAACTAGAGCACAAAAAGGTAAAAAAAAATGGAAGCAAACAAAATAATTATTACTGGTGGTGCAACCAGAATTGGTGCTGCTATTGCAGAAAAACTATCTGGTCCTAATATTGAGATTGTAATTCATTACAACAAGTCCAAAAGTGAAGCTGAAAAATTAAAAAAAAAACTATCTCTAATGGGATCTAAAATATATTTAATTAAAGGAGATTTAAGTAAAGAAACTGATTTAAATAAAATAATTAAATTTGCAAAAAAAAAATTAAAATATTTTGACTGTCTAATTAATAATGCTTCATTATTTGAAAATGATAAAATTGAAAATTTTACATCTGATAGTTGGGGGCGTCATTTAAGAACAAATCTAAGAACTCCCGCTCTGTTATCAAAAATATTTGCAAAAAATACAAAAAATAAAAATAATAATATTATTAATATAATAGACCAAAGAGTTTTTAAGCTAACACCATTTTTCTTTTCTTATACAATAAGTAAAACTGGATTATATACTCTTACAAAAACAAGTGCTATGAGCCTAGCTCCAAATGTAAGAGTAAATGGTATAGCTCCTGGCCCAACGCTAAAAAATAAAAGACAAAGTGATAAACATTTTAAAAAACAATACCTGGCAACCCCTTTAAAAAAACAAGTAAATGTTAAAGAAATTTGTAATGCTGTTGACTTTTTTATAAAAAACAGATCAATTACAGGACAAGTGATTGCAATTGATAGTGGGCAAAGCCTAAATTGGCAAACACCAGATGTAATAGGAAAAGAATGAAAAAAATAATTTTATCAATTATATTTATTTTTGTTTCAAATTTGGCTTTTGCTTCGGATTGCAAGCAACGTTCAAAAAATAGTGCCTTTGTTTTTTTTGATGGAAAAAAAATCACACTAAAATCAGGTATGAAAATTGACGATCCTCAAAATAAAATTATTGTAATCTATAACCATGGAGGTTGGAGTCAGTCAAAAAACAATACAGAATTTAAATATTGTAAAGGTTCTACAGTAGCAGGTGTATTGGGCAAGATGTCTGGTACAAAAGTAAAGGGTAAAGAGATTGTTCTATGGATGAACAACGAACTTTGGAAAGCGGGAAAAACTGGCGATGGTGGAACTGAAATGAAATGTGCGATGAAACATAAATTTAATGGGAAGATGCTAGGTAATACTCCACCATGGTATAAGTGTAGGTTAGGTCCAGCCACTTATATGAAAATAAAAGGTCTTGAAAGTAACTTTGCACAAATTAATAGAGCAAAAGTTAATAAAGCAATTGCAGAAACTTTTATAAAAAATGGAACACCCAGAAATCAAATTTTTATATCAGGTCAATCATGTGGAGGAATGGGCTCTTTAAGAATGGAGGCTCTTTTTCCAGAAGTATTTAATGCAGCCATAGCATATATGCCAAACTGTTGGGATAGATCAGAACATTCTGCTTTGAGAAAATTTCAACTAGATGAAATAAGAAGTGCAAAAAATATTGATGCTCTAATTTTTCAAAGTCCAGTTGATGGAGAAACTGATTATCAAAGCAGCTCCCAACATCTAAGGTGGATGGGTGATATTCCTGGGGTAACTTTAACAGAAACGCCTGGACATAGTGATGAGACTGGGAAAAAAATTATTATCAATGGTGTTGACTGTAAAGTAAAAAAAAAAATGAAAGGTGGATGGGATGAAACACATGATATGAACCTTGGACACAAAGAAAAAGCTTTTACAGCAAAAGATCCAGCACTAAAAAAAGCAATAAAGAAAAAAGTTGCTGGACATTATTTAATTAGTCGTTCATGCTTTGAATACTACATACCTCAAATAACAGATTATATTGCTTCAAGATTATAATGAAAAAAAATAACCTAAAAATTATAAAAATAGATAAGAATAAAAACTTATTTAATTATGAAAAAAAGATACTAATTAAAGAGTTAATTCTAGATTTAAAGCTTGGATATTATGATTTTGAAAAAGAAAAATCACAAAAAGTAAAATTTAGCCTAGAAATTGACTATGAGGATAAAAAACCGACTAATGATAAAGATATTAAATCAATTGTTAATTATGGCCAAGTAGTAAAATTAATTACGAAGCTTGCTAAAAATAAACACTATAATTTTTTAGAAACTTTGGCTGAAGATGTTTTTGATGTATTATTTAAGGACAAAAGAATTGGAAAAATCATGCTTAAGATTGAAAAATTAGAAATTATAAAAGAATGTGCCTCTGTTGGTATTCAAATTACCAAAAAAAGAAGTCATGAAAAGCTCTGAACTAGGTAAAAAAGTAATCAAAAAAGAACTTTCGTTAATTCCTAAAAGCCCAGGTGTTTATCGAATGCTTAATCATAAAGATGATATTCTTTATGTAGGAAAAGCAAAAAATCTACCTAATAGATTAAAAAGCTATGTAACTGAAAAAAACCACATTATTAGAACTGAAAGAATGCTGTCTCAAACTTTTAAATTAGAGATAACCACCACTGCCAATGAAAGTGAGGCATTACTTTTAGAGGCTAATTTAATTAAAAAACACAAACCTAAATTCAATATACTGCTTAAAGATGATAAATCTTTTCCCTTTATATTTATAAGCAATAAAGATCAGTGGGCTCAAGTTAAAAAGCACAGAGGAAAGAAAGATAAGGTTGGTTTTTATTTTGGACCTTTTGCTTCTGCTGGAACAGCAAACTGGACAATAAAGATGCTTCAAAAAATATTTCAATTAAGAGTTTGTGATGACGGTACTTTTAAAAATAGAAAAAGACCCTGTATACTTTATCAAATAAAAAGATGTTCAGGTCCATGTGTTGATTATATAAATACAGATGATTATAAAAAATCAGTTGATCATGCAATCCAGTTTGTATCTGGTAAATCTAGAGATATTCAAAAGAATCTATCAAAGCAAATGGAAGACGCTAGCGAAAAGCTTGATTTTGAAAGAGCCTCCATTTTCAGAGATAGAATTAAATCCTTAAACATAATTCAATCATCACAAAGAATTAATGAGGCAAACTTAGTCGATGCAGATGTGATAGCAGCATATAAAGAATCTGGAAAAACTTGTATTCAGGTATTTTTTTATAGATCTAAACAAAATTGGGGTAATCAAGCCTATTTTCCAAAACATGATCCAGATCAAGAAGTTAATGAAATAATGTCTTCTTTTTTAATGCAATTTTATGAAAATAAAAGTGTTCCAAAGTTAATAATAGTTAATTCAGATATTGATGATAAAAAATTAATAGAAGAAACTTTGAGTAGAAAAGAAAATAATACCATCTCTATTAATGTAGCTAAAAAAGGAACTAGAGCTAAGGTCATTGCAATGGCTGAAAAAAATGCCAAAGAATCATTGAATAGAAAGCTTTATGAATCAAATAATAATAAAAATTTATTTGAAGGTGTGTCTAAAAAATTTAATCTAAAGAATGGTATAAGTTTAGTTGAAGTTTATGATAACAGTCATATTTCAGGAACAAATAGTATTGGTGCAATGGTGACTTTTGGAAATGAGGGTTTTATTAAGAAAAGGTATAGAAAATTTAATATTAAGACAAAAGGTGCAGAGCAGGATGATTTTGCGATGTTAAAAGAGGTTCTTACCAGAAGATTTAAAAGAGCGATGCTTGAAAAAGGAAACTATTTAACATTACCAGATTTAATACTAATTGATGGTGGAAAAGGCCAGTATACATCTGCCAAGGAAGTGTTAGATGAATTTGGTTTACATGATCTACCTATGGTTGCTATTGCTAAGGGAAAATTAAGAAATAGTGGTGATGAAACATTTTTTTATCAAGGTAAATCATTTAAATTTGAAAAAAATGACCCTACTCTATTTTTTATGCAAAGACTTAGAGATGAAGCTCATAGATTTGCAATCACTACTCATAGAGCAAAAAGAGCCAAGGGAATTAGAAAGTCTTTATTAGATCAAATTAAAGGTATTGGATCTATTAGAAAAAGATCTTTATTAAATCATTTTGGGTCTGCAAATGCAGTAGAGTCTGCTAGTTTTGATGAAATTAAATCAGTTGAAGGTGTTGAGGAAAAAGTTGCTAAAAAGATATATAATTTTTTCCACGAATAATATGAAAATTAAAGTTCCTAATATTTTAACTATTGGTAGAATAATAATAGTACCTTTTTTTGTTATTGCATTTTACCTCCCTGGTCTTTATGGAGATTTAACAGCATTTACTTTATTTATTGCCGCGTCTTTTACTGATTTTCTAGATGGCATGTTGGCTAGAATGTTTAAAGAAGAGTCTAAACTTGGAGAGTTGTTAGATCCAATAGCCGATAAAATTATTGTTGCTACTGCATTAATTCTTTTGGTAATGGATGGAACAATCAAAAATTATGAGGTTGTTGCTGCAATTATAATCTTAACTAGAGAAATCTTGATATCAGGTTTAAGAGAATTTCTTGCTAAAGGAAAAATTAAACTCCCTGTATCTAATTTAGCAAAGCTAAAAACTTTTTTACAAATGGTTGCCATTTCTCTCTTGCTAATTGGTGAAACTGGAAATAAAATTTTAAATTTCCAAGACTATAATGCTCAAACAATAGGAATAATTTTACTTTGGCTATCTGCGTTCTTAACTTTATATACAGGTTACGAGTATTTAAGAAAAGGCATTGATCATGCCATTTCTGAAGATAATAAAAACTAAGCTGCCTTCTTTTTTCTAACTAAAATTTGATAACTTTTATTTAAATCAATTATTGTTTCACAAACTTTAAATTGATTTTCTGCAATACAAGATACCGGAGTTACTTCTGCCGCCGTACCAGTTAAAAAACATCCAACAAAGTTTGAAAGTTCACCTGGAGTAATTTTTCTTTCATGAACTTTAATATTTTTTGATTTGGCTATTTCAATTACAGTTCGTCTTGTTATTCCGTCTAAAAAAGAATCTGGAACTGGAGTGTGAATTTCTCCATTTTTATCTTTAAAAAAAATGTTAGCTCCAGTTGCCTCCGCAATATTACCTTCATAATCAAGCATTAAGGAATCTGTGTAACCTTGTTGTTCAGCCTCGTGCTTTGATAAAGTGCATATCATATAAAGGCCTGATGCTTTTGTGTCCCATGGTATGGTATTTGGAGCTGGTCTTCTCCAATTAGAAATATTTAATCTTATTCCTTCAATTTTTAATTTTGGATCAAAATAAGAACCCCACTCCCAAGTTGCTACAGCAACGTGAATTTTAGTTTTTTGCGCAGAGATAGCCATCATTTCACTTCCTCTCCAAGCCATTGGTCTCACATATCCATTTTGTACTTTTTGTATTGAAATAATTTTATTACATGCCAAATTTATTTCTTCTTCTGTATATGGAATTTTAATACCCATCCTTTTTGCTGAATAAAAAAGTCTTGATGTATGTTCTTCTAATTTAAAAATTGAACCCTCATAAACTCTTTCACCCTCGAAAACGCAGCTAGCATAATGAAGCCCGTGATTTAAAACATGGATTTTAGCATCTGCCCAATCAACAAGGGTGTTATTGTACCAGATTTTACCGGATCTTTTATCGTATGGTATCATGACGATTTAATTTTTTTAAAAATTATCTTTGTATCTACACTATGTCAATATAACTTACCAATAATGAAGGAGCTTTTATATTTAAAAGATGAGCAGTTAAAAGAATTTATTGAAAAACTCTTTATGGGTTATAGAAATTCTTTTGATGATGCTAAAAAAACATTAAATAAACATTCAATTGGAGTAGCACACCACAAGGTTATTCATTTATTATCAATCTACAAAGGCATAACAATTTCTAATCTTTTAAAAAAATTAAAAATAACCAAACAAAGCCTAAATAGAGTTTTAAATGATCTAATTAAACTTAATGTCATTTTTTTTAAAAAGGATGAAAAAGACGCAAGACTAAAACATATTTTTTTAAGCGAAAAGGGAGAAAAACTTTTTGGTGAAATTTTTTTATCTCAAAAAACCAGAATCTACAAAGCTTTGCTTAACTCAACTTCAGAGGAAGTGTTGTTTTTTGATAATGTTTTAAAAAAAATAATTCATGAATAAATTCAATGCTCATATTCTGGTTGTTGATGATGATGATGGAATTAGAAACTTAGTAAAGCAGTACTTAAATAAAAATAACTTTCTAATTACGACTGCAAAAAATGCGGAAGATGCAAAAGAAAAAATTTCAATTATTAAATTTGATTTAATAGTATTGGATATAATGATGCCAGGAAAAACTGGATTGGAGTTTACTTTGGAAAATAAAAATAAAATTAATACACCAATAATTCTTTTAACAGCAAAAGGTGAGGCAAATGAAAGGATTGAAGGTTTAGAAACAGGAGCGGATGACTATTTACCAAAACCATTTGAACCAAAAGAATTAGTTTTAAGAATTAAAAATATTTTAGATAAAACAAAAGTTAAAAATAAAAAAAGAATTATAGAGTTTGACAATATTAAAATTGATTTAAATAAATTATTAATTACCAAAAATAACAATGAGTTTAAAATAAATAACACAGAAAAAACTATACTTGAAAAAATGATTAATGCTCCAGGAGAAACTTTTTCTAGGGAATCAATAGCGAAATTAATTGATCTTGATAAAGAAAGATCTGTAGATGTTGTGATAACAAGATTAAGAAAAAAAATAGAGATTGACCCAAAAAACCCTAAATATTTGCAAACAATAAGAGGTGCTGGCTATGTTTTATGGATTGAATAAATTTATAAAAAATTTACTACCAAAACAATTATTTTATAGAGGTCTAATTATTGTTGCGGCTCCAATAATTATTTTACAAATAACGATTTCTATTGTTTTTTTTGACAGTCTTTGGATTAAAACTAACAAAGGAATGACTAGAGCATTGGTTAATGAAATAAAAACTTTTATTAGTGTCTACGAAAATGGAGAGTACAAAAAAGAACTATTTACAGAAATCTTTAGGAATAATTTACAATTTAATATTAAATATGAATCATTAAAATCACTACCTAAAGAAAATTTAGAAAGATGGTTTAGTCCAATGGATAGAAGTTTAAGAAGAGAATTAAAATCTAAAGTTTTAACCTATTGGTTTGACACGACCTCCTACAAAGGATTAGTAGATTTAAGAATTCAACATTTAAATGGTTATTTTCAATTTTATATTCCAAAAGACAGGTTGACCAGTACATCTGCTAGGTTATTTGCATTGTGGATAACTTTTCCTGCTTTTTTGCTTATAATGATTGCAATCATTTTTTTAAAAAATCAAACTAAACCAATTGTTAACCTTGCAACAGTTGCAAAAAAATTTGGTAGAGGGGAGGATGTGAGTGAGTTTAGACCATCGGGAGCTTTAGAAATTCGACAAGCTGGATATGAATTTGAAAGAATGAGAGAAAGAATAATTCGTCACTTGAATCAAAGATCAGAGATGCTATCAGGTATAAGCCACGATTTAAGAACACCATTAACAAGAATAAAATTACAGTTAGCATTTATAGTGGATAAAAATTTAGCTAGAAAAATGTCAGATGATGTTCAAGAAATGGAAAAAATGTTAAATGAATATTTACAATTTGCAAGCTCTCGTTCTGCAGAAAAAACTGAAAAATTTAATATTTCGGATTTTTTGACAAATATAGTCAATGAATATAATAATAAAAATATTAGTTCAGATTTATCTAAAAACATCTTCATGGATGGTAGAAAAAATTTAATTAGAAGATGTCTTAATAACCTCATTAACAATAGTATAAAATATGCAAAAAAAATTAATGTTCAATTAGAAAAAAGTAAAAATGATATAATCATAATAATAGATGATGATGGCCCAGGAATTCCAAAAGAAGAATATGAAAACGTTTTTAAACCATTCTATAAAATTGACAAAAGCAGAGGAAACTCTAAATCAAGTGTGGGGCTTGGAATGTCAATTGCGTCAGATATTATAAAATCTCATGGTGGTAACGTTGTTTTAGGACAATCACCTCAAAATGGTTTGAGTGTTAAAATCACTTTCCCTTTTTAATTTTCTTTTTTAAAGTATTTTTTTCTAATTTTTTTAATTTTTTCTCTAGGTTTTCAACCCTGTCAATTAAAACTTCGGTTTCTTCCTTACTTGTTAGTTTCATTTTAAAAATAATTTCATCTCTTTTGGATTTCAATATATTAATAATTTCATAACTCAAATCTTTATAAGATATGAGACCTTGTTCAAATAACTTTACTAATTTATTAATCACAAATTTTGATTTTAACATATATTCGTTTATAAAAATAATATACTCTACATTTTAAAAATGTTTATTAATAATTTTGACCCAATTGCATTTAAGATATTTTTTCTTGAAATTAGATGGTACTCATTAGCTTATATTTTTGGTATTATAACTGGTTGGATTTATTGCAAGAAAAAATTAAGAAAAGATCCGAAATTACTTAATTTATTTGATGATCTTATAACATACTTAATAATAGGTATTATTTTAGGTGGAAGACTAGGATATGTATTTTTTTATAATTTTGAATATTATTCAAAAAATTTATCCGAAATACTTATGGTGTGGAACGGAGGAATGTCTTTTCATGGTGGATTGATTGGAGTTGTGTTATCAACCACACTGTTTTGCAAAAAACATAAAATTAACCCTTATATATTTTTAGATTTAATTGCATTAGCCGCTCCAATTGGATTGTTTTTTGGAAGGATGGCAAATTTTGTAAATTCTGAACTTTATGGAAGAGAAACCGAAATATTTTGGTCAGTAAAGTTTATAGCAATCGATAATGCTTCAAGGCATCCATCACAAATATATGAGGCTATTTTTGAAGGTATAATCCTTTTTTTGGTACTAAATTATTTAACCAAAAAAAATTTTACACCAGGATTAATCTCATCTATATTTTTAATATTGTATTCTTTATTTAGATTTATACTGGAATTTTTTAGAGAACCAGATTCCCAGATTGGATACTTGGCATATAAATTAACTCTTGGTCAATTGATTAGTATTATTTTTATTTTTTGGGGAATGTCATTGTATTTTATAAAAAAAAATGAAAATTAAAAAAAATGATATTTTGTCAATAGAGAAATATATTCACGAAGCACTCTATAATAGCCAATCTGGATATTACATGCAAAATAATCCCTTTGGTAAAAATGGTGATTATATCACTGCACCAAATATTTCCATATTATTCTCAGAGATGCTTGCATTATGGATTATTTCATTCTGGGAAAATTTAAAATGTCCTAAAAAATTTAATCTCATTGAACTAGGTGCTGGAAATGGCGAAATGATGAAAAAAATAATTGATACTTTTGATAAATTTCCTTTATTTAAAAGTTGCTGTAAAATTAATATTTTAGAAAAAAGCATACATTTAAAAAAAATCCAAAAAAAAAAATTTAAGGATAAAAAAGTCAAATGGTTAAAAAATTTAAATGAAGTTTCTAATTTCCCAAGTATATTTGTCGCAAATGAATTTTTTGACGCCCTACCAATCAAACAATTCATAAAAAAAAATAAAAAATGGTTTGAAAGAAATATTGAGTTTTTAGAAATAAACAAACCACAGTTTATAGATATTTTATGTGATATAAAAAAAATAGAAAAAAAACTTGGTTTTAAAATTTCTAATAATCAAAAATTTATAGAATACTCACCTTTATCATTAAAATACTTTAAAATAATTTCAAATAAAATTAAATCTAATAGTGGTGGGATTTTAATTATTGATTATGGATGCTGGAATAATGAAATGAAAAATACACTTAAATCAATATATAAACATAAATTTAACAATGTTTTAAGAAATTTTGGCAGAGCCGACATAACTTATAATCCTAATTTCAAACTTTTAGAAAAAATATTAAAAAAATTAAATTTAAAAATAAGTGGTAAAAATAATCAAAAAAACTTTCTTAAAAACCTAGGAATATTAAAAAGAGCTGAAATTATTTCTAAAAACTTACCTTTTTCAAAAAAAGTGGATATTTACTATAGAGTTAAAAGATTAATTGATCAAAATGCAATGGGTGGGTTATTTAAAGTTATTCTAGCTACAAAAAAAAATGTTAATTTTCAAGTGGGGTTCATAAATTGATAAAATCAAAAAAGCTCTCAAAATTTTTGAGCGTAAAACATGGTTTCTTTAATAATAAAGGAGGTGTGTCAAAAGATTTATATAAAAGTTTAAATTGTGGAATTGGTTCTTTAGACTTGAAAAAAAATGTACTTCATAATTTAAAAATAGTCTGTAATAAAATTGGGGCTCCTCATAAAAAGCTTGTTCTGCTAAATCAAACACATAGTGCTAAATTTTATTTTATAAAAAAAAATTATACAATGAACAAAAAAAAAATTACTGGCGATGCTTTAATTACAAATGCAAAAAATATTGCCTTAGGTGTTCTAACTGCTGATTGTGCTCCAATATTAATTTATGATAAAAAACAAAAAATTATTTCTGCTATTCATGCGGGGTGGAAGGGAGCCTTTAAGGGAATAGTTACAAAAGTTGTTAAATTTTTAATAAAAAATGGCAGCAAACCAAAAAACTTAATAGGGGTTATTGGGCCATGCATTTCAAACAAAGATTACGAAGTGCAAAAGAATTTTAAATATAAATTTTGCAAGAAAAGTAGGAAAAATAAACTTTTTTTTATAAAAAGAAAAAATAAAACATATTTTAGCCTAAATAAGTATGTTTATTATCAGTTGAAAGAATTAGGAATTAAAAACATAGAAATAATTAATAAGAATACTTTTACACCAAAAAATAATTTTTTTAGTGCCCGTAGATCAATACACAATAATGAGAGTGATTATGGTAGAAATATTTCAATAATTATGATTAATTAGGATATCTCAATGAAATTACTAACTGGAAATAGCAATAAATCTTTAAGTAAAAAGATAGCAATAAAATTAAAATCTAAACTTATTAACTCAAGTATTAGAAAATTTTCTGACGGGGAAATATATATAGAAATTAATGAAAATATCAGAGGTAATAGTATTTTTATAATCCAGTCTACATCTTCACCGGCTAATGATAATTTAATGGAATTATTATTATGCATAGACGCTCTCAAAAGATCTTCAGCTAAAAATATCACCGCAGTTATTCCTTATTTTGGATATGCAAGACAAGATAGAAAAGTTGCACCAAGAACGTCTATATCCGCTAAACTAGTTTCAAATTTAATTACTAAAGCTGGTGCTGATAGAGTTGTAACTGTTGATCTTCATGCTGGACAAATTCAAGGATTTTTTGATATTCCAGTAGATAACTTATTCGCGACACCTATTTTCGCAAGACATGCCAAAAAAAAAATAAAAAGTAAAAATATTATTTGTGTTGCTCCAGATGTGGGAGGAACGGAAAGAGCTAGAGCTCTTGGCAAATTGCTAGATGTCGGTTTGGCAATTGTTGATAAAAGAAGACCCTCACCAGGAAAATCTAAAGTAATGAACGTAATTGGAAATGTTAAGGGAAAAACGTGCATTATTGTTGATGATATAATTGACTCAGGCGGAACAATTATAAACGCTGCTAAAGCACTTAAGGAAAGAGGAGCAAAAGAAGTTTATGTATACATAACTCATGGCGTTTTAAGTGGAGAAGCAGTCCAAAAAATCCAAAAATCAGTAATTAAGAATTTAGTAATAACAGATACCATTGATAACCAAGAAAAAATAAAAAAAATTAAGAATATTGAAGTTTTAACTATATCAAATTTGATGGGTGAAGCAATTAAACGAATTTCTAATTCAACATCAGTATCAGATCTTTTCAAATAATTATCTTGAGTTATTAAAGAACTTAAGATAGAAACTTTTGTTTTTATGAATTCAATCGAAGCAACTATTAGAAATACAAATACTAAGGGTGAAGTAAATACTCTTAGAGCACAAGGGAATGTTCCTGCAATAATTTATGGAGGAGCCGACCAAAACCAAAAAATTTTAGTTTCTAAAAAAACACTCAAATTGTTATTAGATAAAGATAATTTTTCATCAAGTATTCTAACTTTAAATATTAACGGAAATTCTCAAAGTGTGTTACCAAGAGAAATAAAATGGGATCCAATTTCAGATGACCCTATACATTTAGATTTCCTACGAGTAGTTAAAGGAACTAGTATAATTTTATCAGTTCCTGTAAAATTTATTAATAATGAAAAATCACCAGGTCTGAAAAGAGGTGGGGTGCTAAACGTCGTTAGAAGAAAAGTTGAATTAAAATGTCCTGCAGAAAATATACCAACTGAACTTGTGGTGGATTTGGATGGCGTTGATATAGGTGAGAGTTTTAAAATATCATCTATTCAATTACCTGAAAATGTTACGCCAACTATTCAAGGAAGAGATTTTGTAATAGCTACTCTAGCAGCACCCACTGTGATTAAAGAACCTGAAAAAGTAGAAGAAACTACTGAGGGAACAGAGGGAGCAGAGGGAGTGGAGGCTGGAGCTGAAGGTGAAGCTAAAGCAACTACAGATACTGATACGAAAGAAAGTACAACAAAAGAAGGCGAAGCAAAAAAAACACCTACTGAAAAAAAATAATCAAAAAAAGTGGAAATTTTGAGTCACGATTTTAAAAAAATATGTTTTTATTTGTAGGTTTAGGTAACCCAACACCAGATAGCGAAAATAATAGACATAACATAGGCTTCAAAATAATTGATGCTATTAATAAAAAATTTGGTCTTTCAAAACAAAAACCGAAATTTAAAGGATTGCTTACAACGGGTAATATTAATGGAAAAAAAATTTATGCTATTAAACCTTTAACATTTATGAATAACTCAGGCATATGTATTCGTGAATTAATGGAATATTTTAAAATTGATTCTGAAGATGTAATTGTTTTTCATGATGATCTTGATATTGATTTTGGAAAAATTAAAGCAAAATTTAGTGGATCAAGTGCGGGGCACAATGGTATTGAATCAATAGATAAATTTATTGGTAAAGATTATTCACGAATTAGAATTGGCATTGGTAAACCAAATATTTTAAAAGCTAAAAATGAAGTGGTTGATCATGTTCTTAAAGATTTTGACGACGAAGAAATACAAAAATTAGAAAAAATTAAGTTAAACATAACAGAATCTTTGCCAATCCTACTTGATAAAAAATTAGATCTTTTTTCTAGCACGGTTAATAATAAGTAAATGAGTTTCAAGTGTGGAATTGTAGGCATGCCTAATGTTGGTAAGTCAACTTTATTTAACGCCTTAACCAATTCACAAAAAGCCCAAGCAGCTAATTTTCCTTTTTGTACTATTGATCCAAATATTGGTGTGGTCCCAGTACCTGATGATAGATTAGATCAATTAATTAAAGTTTCTGGTTCTAAAAAAAAAATAAACACAACAATATCTTTTGTAGATATTGCTGGTCTTGTAAAAGGTGCCTCAAAAGGAGAGGGATTGGGAAATAAATTTCTATCTCACATCCGTGAAGTTGATGCAATTATTCACATGATTAGATGTTTTGATTCAGATGATGTCCAAAATGTTAACTCAACAGTTGACCCGATAAGAGATTTAGAAATTATTGAGACTGAAATGATGTTAGCAGATTTAGAATCTATTCAAAAACGATTAGAAAAAAATAACAAAAAAAATGTAGATGAAGATCAATTAAAAATATTAAAAGTAGCTTTAGATTGCATAAATAATAATAAAAATATTCAAGTTTTACATGATCAATTTGGTCATAAAATTTTAAATCAAAGTGGGTTACTATCTATTAAACCAAAAATTTTTGTATGTAATGTAGATGAACAAAGCGTTGAGAGTGGAAATAAATACACTGAAGATTTTATGAAAAAATTTAGTGAAAAAAATACGATACTTATATCTGCAGACATTGAAAACCAAATTAATCAGTTAGAAAATGAAGAAAGAAAAAATTATATGAACATGATTGGTTTAAAAGAAACAGGCCTAAACATGTTAATCAAAAAAGGGTATGACATTTTAGAGTTAGAAACTTATTTTACTTCTGGACCAGAAGAAACAAGAGCATGGACAATTCAAAAAAATTGTACAGCACCTATGGCAGCAGGAGAAATTCATAGTGACTTTGAAAAAGGTTTTATCAGAGCTGAAACTGTTGCTTTTAAAGATTTTATAGAAAATCAGGGTTGGATAAATTCACGAACTAACGGCAAAATGAGATTAGAAGGTAAAGAATATATTGTTAAAGACGGTGATATATTAAACTTTAGATTCAATACGTGACCATATTTTTTTCATGCTAAAATAAACTAAAATAGTTAAAATAATTAAATAAATAATTGCTTTAAATCCCATTTTGTGTCTTGCCTCTAAATGAGGTTCAGCTGACCAAGCTAAGAAAGTTACAATATCTTTGGCCATTTGTTCTTCAGTAGCTGGTGTACCGTCATTATATTCTACCACTCCTTCTTCTAGGGGTTTCGGCATTTTGATTTTATTTCCATACATATATTTGTTATAATAAACTCCATCATCCAACATAATGTCACTTAGTGGCTCTTCGTAACCTATGAGAACTGAATAAATATAATCGGCGCCTCCATTTCTTGCCTTAACTAACACGGACATATCCGGTGGATATGCACCTCCATTTGCAGCTTGTGCTGCTTTTTCATTTTCGTATGGTTTTACAAATTTATCAGATAATTTAGCTGGTCTTAAAAACATTTCACCTTCATCATTAGGACCATCTTTAACTTCAAAGTTAGCGGCAATAGCTTTTGCTTGCTCTTCAGTAAATTCTGGTCCACCTTTTTCAGTTAAATTTCTATAGCTTAAATATTTGAGCGAATGACAAGAGGCACAAACTTCTGTGTAAACCTGATAGCCTCTTTGAAGTGATGATCTGTCAAATTTACCAAACATACCTTTAAAGCTCCAGTCAATCTTTAATGGGTCTGTTTTCTCAGCAGCTTTCACTTGGTAGTTTGCGATTATTACAAAAAGTATTAAACAAGATGTTTTAAAAATATTTTTCACAGAATTAATTTAAACTTTCTTTTGATAAGTTTGTTGAACCGCTCAAAACTGGCTCTGAAATACTTAACGGCAAAGGCATAGTGCGTTCTTTAAATCCTAGAACCGGAAGGATAACTAAAAAATGTAAAAAATAATATCCAGTCGCTACTCTGGCAACCAGTAAATATAATCCTTCGGCTGGCATTGCCCCAACATATCCTAATGTTATTACATCAATTAACAGTATCCAAAAAAACTGTTTGTATAATGGTCTAAATACAGCTGATCTAATTTTTGAAGTATCGAGCCATGGTAGAGCAGCTAAAACTAAAATTGCTGATAACATTGCAACTACTCCCATTAATTTATCGGGTATAGATCTTAAAATTGCATAAAATGGTAATAAATACCACTCTGGTACAATGTGTGTTGGTGTAACTAGTGGGTTGGCTTCAATATAATTATCCGCATGTCCTAAAATATTTGGTGAATAAAAAACAAAAAATGCAAAAACCAACACAAACATGAGTAATGCAAAAGCATCTTTAATAACTATGTAAGGATGAAATGGTATCGTATCTTTTGATGGTTTTTTAACGTCAATTCCAATTGGATTATTATTTCCAGGAATATGAAGTGCCCAAATATGTAGTACGACTAATCCTAAAATTAAAAATGGTATTAAATAATGCAGTGCAAAAAATCTTGTTAAGGTAGGATTGTCTACAGAATATCCTCCCCATAACCATGTAACTATTCCCTCACCCACTAAAGGTATGGCGCTAAAAAGATTTGTAATAACTGTTGCTCCCCAAAAACTCATTTGACCCCACGGTAAAACATAGCCCATAAACGCAGCAGCCATCATCAAGACATAAATTATAATTCCTATAATCCAAATTATTTCTCTGGGTGATTTATAAGAACCATAGAACATTGATCTAAATATGT